>Ga0209679_1001375_pt1 | contig 10351 bp, 4 predicted proteins | sample WorMetHEROISLAND_4_FD_187408 | JGI IMG/M metagenome (GOLD analysis project Ga0209679, IMG submission 187408) | Marine gutless worms symbiont microbial communities from Max Planck institute for Marine Microbiology, Germany - Olavius sp. 2 HERON... ...
TATCTAGCACGGTTGTCGAGATATTGAGCTTCTAAGATATCTGGGTCACGACCTTGACCTTTTGGGGTCACGTGACGTCATCTGTCACGTGACCATTGGATTCGCAAAATGGGGTTTCCTATTGGTGGTCAATTGCAACAAACCGTCTATCTCACACGGTTTTTGAGATATTAAGCTTCAAAGGTTACGACTTTGACCTTTCGGCGTTCAGCCCATGTTAAAGGCCAAAAAGTTGACTGCGCATGCCTCGTATCACGTGACCTATAGGTAAGGGGTCAAAAACAACTACATATTTGGAATCCACGACCCCAATTTGGCTATTCACTATGACACTTTTACGGAGCTCCGATGAAGGATAAGGGGTGTTTACTTATGAGACCGCTAATGTTAAGGTGAAATCGAGCGAAAATTTTCTAGGTCCAAAAAATGGCCAAATTTTGGTCGTTGTCGGGGTCTGGGGGTCAGGGGTTAGAAAAAGTTTCGATTTTTACTGCAAAAGGCACATCTATTCGTGGATCCACGTCGTTTGCGATATTCCGCGTGAAAATTGGTTGGGGGTGTGACCTCCAGGTCAGTTCGGGAAAAAAAATAAAGAAAGTAACAAACATCGTATATTTCACATATTTACCTAGAAGCCCCCGCTGCTCCGATCGTCACCAAATTTGTTCTGGGGGCTGATTTCCAGGAAGTAATCAACTGCGCCAAATTTCATTCCAATCCGTTCAGGGGTTTTGATTTTGTAGGGGGTCGAATTTTGGCCTTTCCCATAGGAATGAGGTGTCGTTCAGCCTGTGATATGAGTCTTATCTCAAAGGTGAGATAAACACAAAATTTTTGCTACATTCAATGCATCACAGCTTGCTACACCATTTGGTTATTACAAAAGTTAAACAACAATGACTTCAAGGGTTAGAATAATTATGGTCCATTGTATTAAGACAAAAACCTGCGTAGATGAGAACGTCACGTTGACGCTGTCATTACAAGGTAAAGGGAGTGCACTGGCAGCCAGACTTAGGTGAATTTTGCATAAAATTTTCTCAGCTGTAGTCGTGGAAATTTTGTCTAGAAATAATAACATATATAAGCATAGCTACGCCAGTGAAGGTTAGAGGTCCGATACTTATGGACCACCATGTACACCTAAACCTAAAATTGTTTCAAGTTAATTTATGCCAAAATTACAGTAACACTGATAACTTGCCACAGTCCTAGTGGGCTGGCAAAGTTCAGAGTATGAGGTAACTACGGGGCACGTCGGACAGCACACTCTGAGACTGCATGAGATGCGTCATGCAGTAATGATACAGCACGTTTGATTTCCTAACCACTGGTGTATTTCAGCTAATTTATCACTGGTCTGTAGAAACCACGTCTATATATGCAGCATTTCAGAAATAATGGCAATGCTCTCAGCTAGACGGCTAAATTTCAGCAAGGCCACAGCCAACTTGTCTGGTGAAATGGTGCTGCAGTTCCGCATTCCACAACGTTTGTACTAGACCCGAAGGTCTTCAATGAGTGTGTGAAGGATGTCTCAGACATCTTCCAGCATCACGAAATAACACATACTCGAGGCGCGCGCGCACACACACACACACTCGTTTTTTGTTTAGCTGGACCATTTCTCATAGTCTTACGGCTACAAAACTGTGTACTGCAAAACGGCTTCAATTTGGTCGCAATGTCACAGCAAAGCTAGTCTAGGCACTTGTGCTTTCACGTCTTGACTACTGCAACGCCGTTCTCGCGGTCTTTCTGCTTTGACATTGGCACCTCTGAAGTCTTCCACGTGGCTGCACAGGCGGTGCTCTACCTCGAGCCACGTGATCATGTGACCCACGTGACCATGTGACTTCTGCTGTGTGGGAGTTACATTGGTTACCTATTACTACAAGGATCGACTGCAAGCTGTCTTACGGCTCACAAGACATTACTTGGTCACAGACCGTGTGCCACTGCCAACATTCCAGCATCATATTCACTGCATGTGTTGGTGAATGCTGCGTACTAGTCGAAGGATCGGCGACTGGAGCCTTTTCTGTCGATGCACAGTGTGCTTAGAACAACAGGCTTCCAACAGAACTCAAACTGCTGTGCTGCATTGCAAGTTTTGAGCGTAAATTTAAAACATTTTTATTATTATAGTCATCACACACAGTATATGAGTGTTCAGTAACGCATCATCGGTCTTCTACTAAACGGCACAAAAGAAATAACGTCTGTAACCTGCTAAAAATCACCACTTTTCACGCAAAATTGTTCAGGTTAAGTTATTTACCTCAGTGGAAAATATTTAGTCTTGTATAACAATGCTCCAAGAGACCAATGCACTTCATGGCCTTTGACCGTATGAGCTGATGTCAGCCAATGATAGTTTAATGGAAAACCAAGGGCATCATGGAGCACAGCCATCATCCACGCCGACTTGAAACACTGCAATCTGTTAACACAGCAAATATATATCTGCAACGACGCAGTGAACAGTGTTTCCTCCAGTGCTAATAATGCTGTATTTTTGTTTTTACTGTGTGATGCATGTAGTGCAAAGTGCAGTATTGCTATCGTAAGTCGTCCATCCGTCTGTCTGTGACGTTGACGTACCCTTGGCATATGTGTTGGGTTAGTTTGTAATTAATTATACGAGTAATTAGGTTTGGGTCTTCGCACCTTGAAGCCACAACATCGGCAATCTAGTCCAAGAGGAACACCCCAAAATTCTGGTGGAATAGGGGTGGGGTCGCTCTTCTCAGCAGAAAACCTGAAAAGGGCAAGATAGGATCAAGGTTACTATTAATGACTAATAGGAAGTTGCATACGTGCCATCAACCACCTTGGATGACCTTGAATGGCCATTTCGCACTCTGTTTTAAAATACATCTGTTTTCGGAGCCCATCACGAAAATTCAAACAAAGACAGACCTATACTATCGGCAGTGAAGATGCAATGCAATGACTATAGTTTCTGGCAATATAAAGTTTATGCGGATATTCGGGTAATCGACAAGAGGCTTAGCTACCGCTTAGAAACAGGGCGTCAGCAATGCATTTCTTTGTAGCTAAGTTACTTTCTATCGCCGTAATGACCTACTCCTATGCCTATCACCTGTGAAACCTACGTCCGGCAAATTTGTTACGTACACAGCGAATAAACTTCAGCATGTGACCGCAGCACTCGCATATGACGCGCGACCAGACTGTCGTTTGATGTCTCCTTTCTAGAGAATCCCTGTGAATACCTGCATAACCTTTATATTGCCAGAAACTAGAGTCCCTGAACTACATGACCGCTGCTATACTATGGTTCAATCTGTATTTAATTTTACACAGTTGTTTTCGAAAGCCAATAAAGATGCTTAAGACGAGCATTAATGCGCGACCCCAATGTCCTTTAACGTCTTCATTCTAGAGAAACCGAGCGATTGTCCGCACAAACTTTATATTGCTAGAAACAGTCCCTGCGGAAGATTTGCGCCGCTGACAGCAAGTGTAAAGGGAATTGACAAGTTTTCACGCAATTGTTTTTCGAAAGTCGCATGGTTGGAGCCAGCCAAACTGGCGCAAAAACAGAATTTAACGCGAAATAGCCATTCAAGGTCACTCAAGGTCACGCATTTTGGGATCATTGAAAAGCTGACAACGGACTGCATATCGCTATACAATAATGCTGGCCTCATCTCTAAAGTTTCCGAAAAATACCCAGTGAAAATGCTGAAAATTGCCGTTGTCGACAATCCGATTGTTGTTTGATGCCCCTCCCTAGGGAACCTCTGCGAATATCCGCATAAACCTTATACCAACAGAAACTAAAGTCACTGGCTTACATTTTTGCAGCTGATAGTATGGGTCTATCTTCATTCAAATTTTTGTGGTGGCATCTTTTCCGCAGCAGAGTGCATATCAGCCGTTCAAGGTCATCTAAGGTCGTTGATTTTGGTACCAATCGAAAAGGCGGACTCGACTTTCTATTAGTCATTAATAGTAACTTTGCTCCTATTTTGCACCGTTTCTGAGATACGCCAACTTATTGGCTGATAACTGCAAATTTTTCCTACACCAGTCTCATTTAACACCCTCGCTCTGGGTGAACCCTTTCGAATTTCTGGATGAACTTTTTACTGCCAAGACTAGAGTCCCTGGGATACCTGTCAGTGAAGATTTCGTGATCCTAGCTTGAGTTGTTTTGACTTAGTTGTGCGACAGACGGACAGGTGGACAGACAGACAGACACAGACAGACAGTCAGACGGACAACCCGACAGTAGCTAATACAGGGCTCTGCATAGCAAGCTATGTTGACGCCCCGTAAAAACGTCGATTTTCACGTCTTTCGGACGCTACATCTTTGGCACCCTATGAAATGAGGCCAACACTATTATAAAGTATTTATTTAGTGCCTGATCGCCTTTCCACTGACTCGAAAACACGTGACCTTGAATGACTTTGAACGGCCATTTTGCATTAAATTCTGTTTTGCGCCGGTATGTTTGGAGCTCTGAAGCGTGGATTTCGAAGCTTTGGCTACTCTTAAACTTGTAGGTAATGTTGTCGGTGAACTTTAAAGCAAAAAGAACAGCTGCAGCATCGCGCGGTTTCCTTGCAACAGCACAGCTTTCTTGTCTTGAAATGTAATCAGACAGTGTTGCAGTACTGACCTGTATCGGTTGTAATCAGCACGTGGGAACTCCGTCGTGCTTTGCCATTTCTCAATCAGAGACCAGTTTGTTGCACAGTAATTCTACAACACACATTACAGCTGATGCAGTTATTACCGCGCAGTAAGTCATCCGTCCGTACATCTCTGATGTTGATGTATTGTGGGCGTATGTTGGGTTAGTTCCAAAGTAAGTACATGAATAAAGCCCCGTTTATAGCGACACAACTCAACTCAAGTTGAGTTGTGAGTTGAGTCGCTATTTGGACACCCTCTACGACCCACGACGCCGATCGCCGACGGGCGTTGAGCGGCACGCAGCCAGTCAGTGCTAAGCACGTCAGTTCGTTGTTTATAACACTCATTCTGCTGCTATAGTTCAATAAGTTTATTTTCTAATTCTTCTGTCCAACTTTCCATAATATCTATCCGGTCATACAGTCACACAAATTCGCGAATTTCGTGGCTATTTTGCACCATACATGACGTCATGACCCATAAACTACCTCAACTGGGTCAAGACGTTCAGAACCGCCGACGCGCCGTCGGCGGATGACAACTGGCAGTTGAGTTGAGTTGAGTTGAGTTGAGTTCTGTCGCTTTGTACACCTCTACGACGCTACTCAACTCAGTTGAGTTGAGTTGTGTCGCTATAAACGGGGCTTTAGTCGCCTAGGGTCTTCGCTTCTCAAAGCTGCAACATCAGCAATCTAGTTTAAGGGGAACACCCCCAAAATTCGGGTAGAATGGGGTGGGGTCGCTCTTCTCAGCAGAAAACCTGCAATATCTCTGAAGACAGGACCAAGATTACTGTTGACAACTAATAGGAAGTTGAATATGAGCGCTCGAATGGTATTAAAATCAATGACCTTGGACGACCTTGAAGGGCTTATAGCTGATGCAGTTTCTCTTCATCAGCCATCAACCAGAGTCAACGACATCTCTCAGAGCAAGATGTCATTCTGGTCAACCAGTCCAGTCGCAATATGACAAGAACAACAAGACGATCAAGGTTCACAATAACCACTGATGTGACAGTTAATCTGCTGAAGGACAGATGATGCACTTCGAGCAGGCAGACAACCAATGGGTTTACTTCAGTGCCACTGAACAAATTAAAAATGCATCGAATGGCTTGGACCAATGGAGTTCAACATTTTTACCATGTATGACTTTTACCAAGTAGTGGCTTGGCTCAGGTGCAACAGACACTGCCAGCCTATGCATAACCGTTCTTTCACTCACTTAATTTTCCAATGCACTTTCCATAAACTTTAATGCATTTAGTCCATAGTTATTCCAGCTGATGTTTTAATCTGACTGAAAGGTTCATCTTGAACTGTCAAGAACTATTCCCAACTCAATGAGACATGTATTATCAGCCACACAGGAGAAGACCTTCAGACAGGCGGCGGTATGACATACAGTCTGAGTCTAACAGCAGTAACACAACAATGTAAAATGATAGCAAAAAGACAACAACAAGAAGAAACTTAACAGAGGATGCTATAATCTGTGACAATTTATAGTGAATGAAAGCATCCTAAGTTCCTAATCTGGAGTAACGTAACTTCGAGTAACTCTGGAAAACCGGGCCAGTTAAACAAAAGCAAATGTCTGTGTAGTTTACAGTGAATAAAACGAGACAAAGCCAACTGACAGCAGCACAAATTACAATAATGAAAAATTAAACTTACGAAAAAATCCACTGCTACACCGAAAAAAGTAAAAACTACAGCAGCAAAAGCCGAAAATAAGTCTGACTAAAACTGTAACAACACTACGAGAAGGAATTATAATACAGTGCTTTCGATTCACTCTAGTTTGCATGTGACTCTAGCACTATATAAATTGTTTTTACTTTACTTTACTTTACAAGCAAGATTCTTCGTCACTGGGGAGCTCAGTGGAGCTTGGAAAATTCCAAGTCAAAAAATAGGATGGGCAACAACTTCCCACCATACTCTATCTACATGCAAAGTTTCGACATCAGGTCTATTATAATTCCTGAGGAATCATTTGATGAAAGAAAGTGTTACTTATAATCACCCACCGACCCGCCCAGTTAGTTCAGTTTGACACCACAGAGCCTCAGCTGTGCTGAGAAAAAAATTAAAAAAGGAACATAAAGGCAAAACATGACTTCTTGATTATAATCAGAAACTGATATGTTTAACCTACTTTGCGAAGTTACTTAATGTACAAGTAAAGTCCAGAAGACGTTCTCATCTCAAAAATTTTTACAATTGAAAGAAAGTTTGAAACGACAGCAGAGTGTTGGTGGTTTCCATTAAGACTGCTGCAGATTAGTCAGTGTCTGTACATGTGCACCAAGAAGTGTTAACATGAACTACAACTTGACACATAACTCGTAACTTTCAGGTCATGGGTTCGAATCTTACTGCCGGCCATTTGCAAGCAACCTTGGGCAAGTTGCTAACCTACGGTATGCTCAGGTCAACTCAGCCTCCTACCCTTCATGGGACTGGAAATGAGTAGTAGCTTATGAGCTACGGGGTGAAGGCCTAGTATGGCTGAGTGGGTCGGTGGTATGACTGTGTGCTGCACCACGGGTCCAATTGTTCGCTAGCGTGGGCAATGGATGGCTGCATAATGCGCCGCGGTATCATCAGCTCATGCCAATCAGCTGCCACTTCCAAGATTGTAAAGTGCTTCTGGTCACGAGGTCACGTGTAAGCAGCACTATAGGAAGTATCCGACCTTTACCTTTACTTTTACCTTTACATACATGCACGTAACTTGTACTACACACAATGTAAACATACTTGTGCAGCAATCTGAAATCGAACACTGTTGTATTTTCCACCAATTCTCAGTATGTCTTCCATTGTGTAATAAAATTCAGAAAAAGCATAGAATTTGTTGTTGACATAGCTGACAGAAGGCCGCTGAAATACATTGGCTACACAATTAGTGGCTGCAGTTGAGCTGCCGTTCTTGCATACAGATACACGAAGCAGTGGTAACATTTTCTTTCGACAAAGTTCTAAACTTCCGACACCATAGACGACAGCTGATAAATTGCCATGAGAAAGATGTTCAGAACGACTGAGTGGTAGACAAACATCGGGTACAGTTATTACACTGGATTCAGAGACAGCAGCACCACTACAACATTCACAGATACTCAACAACACTCAAATCTCTCAACTGGTTCTAATTCTAAAATATAACAAGAAAGACACGCTACTGCAAGATCCAGTGAACATGTTTTGGACTTTTGTTACGGCTGCGCTTCGCGCCAGATGTGTGTTTTTATGTCTCCGTTTTATGCTATTTTTGAGTGTTTATCTGCGTTGTCAACTACTACATTTGATATTAAACGTTTCATCGTCTTGCACTGGCTGCAACTCTGCTACTGGTTTATCTAGCTACAACTGGATTTATATGTTATTTCATGAAACTTGATGGTACATTATACTATGCTGAAGGAGGGGAGTATCATACTTTGACCCGCGAGTGTATACTGTCACTGAGACCGGCTGCGACTAAACTAGACCGATGTACTCGCCAGCACATTGTTTCACTCGGCTGCGCCGGCCGCCGCCGCGGTTGTCGAGGCGGCCGCCCAAAAACGAAACTGTCTGCGGAAATTCAGATTCCGGTAATTGTCGGACGCCGTTGTTCTACCTACTCGGGTTCATCATCATGCATTCCTCGCCAACGTACCCTAGTTACTGTCAAAACACAACCGATTCTCATACGTCAAGCGTTTGCCTCACCGAAGTCTTTTGCAGCATTAAACAGCAATCCACGTATTGGAAATAACTGTCCACCATCACAGTATGTCTTAACTCAGCCTCTCTGGCGAAACCACACGCAATTGATCAGCTGGCGGCGGATTTATCTGGTTACAAGAGAGACATTGCAGCGATAACAGAAACACATTTCAAGCCTTCGAAACATCCTGGCAACATGATGAATATATTGCTGGTTACACGTTATTTCGCAGAGATCGACCAAGGCAACGTGGTGGCGGTGTCGCTATCTACGTCCGCGCTGATCCGCACATAGTTGCTCGCGAAGTTCAACCGTCCAACGGAGATACTGCATATGAACTGTTGTGGGTCAACGTTCAGAATGTCAACTACAACATCACCATTGGTGCATTCTATCATCCTCCTAAACCTAACTACAAAACCTCAGCAGTATTAGACCATATTGAATGCTGCATGGACCAGTTAGCCACCAACAACAACAATAGCATCATTGTGCTGGCAGGCGACATGAACAGCCTGCCGGAAACAGAAGTCGTGATAAAAACTGGCATGACATCGGTAGTTAATCAGCCTACTCGCGGCAGCAACTGTCTTGACCGATCTACGTATCCGAGCCTTGCTACACCGAAGTGAAAGTTATTAAGTCCACCGTCACGAGTGATCATAAAGCAGTCACTGCCTACACCGGAGATACTAAAGTAACCTATAATAAAATACAAATGAAACGTACCTACCGTAAGCAGTCTCCGGACAATCACGCATACTTTTTGTCACAGTTTAGTCAGTTGGAATATTGATCTGATTTTACAGGTGATCCGCAAATGGAATTCGATCGTTTCTACAACTATCTGCATGGTCTCCTCAACCATTTCTATCCACCACGCACCATTACCATCACTTCTACAGAGCCAGGCTTCATCACTCCTGTACTGAAAGCCATGCTGAGAAGAAAGAACAGGCTGATGCGCGCTGGAAGAATAGAAGAGGCGGGTGCTTTAGCCCACCACATCGGTCGTACCATACAGCGTTGAAACAGTGTTCACCTTCGTCGCACCGCCAAAGCCGATCCGACTGACATGTGGCGCAAGGTTCGTCAACTCACAGGCCGCCAGAGCCGTACAAAAGAAGCTCCTGCCGGTATTGCTGCAGAAGTACTCAACAGCCACTACGCCAACGTATCAACGGATACCTCATATCAGCCTCCTCCATCCAAATCTACATGTTCCTTTCCATCTGACCCCATTACTGAGTCTCAGGTTTTCCGTATACTTGACTGTCTTCATCACACTGCAACAGGTCTAGACGACATTCCCTCGTGGTTTCTAAAGATTGGAGCTCCTCTTCTTTCTCTTCCTCTGGCAAAGCTTTTCAACCTCTCTCTCAACTCTGCTGTTGTACCCCGTCAGTGGAAGGCTGCGTGTATAATACCTATAGGCAAAGTCACTCATCCAGTTGTCTGCTCTGATTATAGGCCAATTTCTATCACTCCAGTCCTATCCAGAACAATGGAAAGAATCATAGTCCGATCCTTTATTTACCTGGCATTTCATCACCCACCTCCCCATCTCGACCTCACAGACCAATTTGCTTTTCGTCCAACTGGTTCAACAACCGCAGCGCTCATTACGTTACTTCATACTATTACCTCCATGCTTACAATTTCCCCTTATGTTCGTCTCCTAACCCTGGATTTCAGTCGAGCATTCGACACAGTCAGGCATAGCAGTCTTTTTTCCAAGCTGGCCACCATGTCACTACCCGATGAAGTCTACAACTGGACTAGAAACTTCTATGATCATCGCTCCCACTGTACAAGATTTGGGGGAGAACTCTCAGACTTCTTGAATATATTTGCCAGCGTGATCCAGGGATCAGCTATAGGGCCAGCCGCATACGTCGTTAATACCGGCGACCTACGATCTATCACAATCGGCAACGAGATCATTAAGTACGCTGAT
>Ga0209679_1001376_pt1 | contig 10350 bp, 12 predicted proteins | sample WorMetHEROISLAND_4_FD_187408 | JGI IMG/M metagenome (GOLD analysis project Ga0209679, IMG submission 187408) | Marine gutless worms symbiont microbial communities from Max Planck institute for Marine Microbiology, Germany - Olavius sp. 2 HERON... ...
CTTCGCCCCGGACCCCACTGAGGGAGCTTACAGCGCTCCCCCAGACCCTCTAGCTGGTGGGGAGGGGGCTAGCTGCCCCCTCCCCAAGAACCCTACCCCACGCCTCGGCCTCGCTCCTCCGTCCCCCCAATTCTCAACACAGATCGACGCCACTGCTGCTACCGCTACAAAATTATAGGACAGTTAGTGCTAATTTTAACAAATATTTAACCTTTATAGCCTACTAAACTAGAAGGCGCTCGTAAGAGTGTATATCTCCGCCAAGTGAATTTTTACAGACGCCCCTTTCGAGAAATTTTAACAGGTCATGTCCGGACTGTCCCTAGAAACATGCACGTCAAATTTGAAGTCTTTAGCCGTTTTGGAGCTATTAGCATTTAACGCCCAAAAATTTAGGGGTCACGTTACCCTGGCCACGCTCCGTTTTCGAAAAATTTTAAGCGGTCATGTCCTGACTGTTCCTAGGAACATGCATGTCAAATTTGAAGTCCGTAGCTTTAACCGTTTTAAACTGGTCTGATTGGCCGGTCCGCTGCGCACAGATGCACACACAGACACACATCGAACGAAAACCGCCATTCAACTCCGTTCACTTGGCAGAGATAAGAAGTTTAGTCAGTATATAATATTAGTGAAGCATATTATAATTATTATTATTATTTTGCCTACAATCAACGTGTGCAATAGAAAACAACAAGAACCGGCTGATTTCGGCACGGAGGCCTAGGTCAGTGACTCGATCAGTGCCCACTGCCTTGCGTGCCTATAGTAGCCTACAACGAAAGTTAATGAAACAAAACCACTAGAATCGAAAATCAAAACTTATGGTAAATTATGAAAACCTGAGCTCACTTATGATAATAATTAACATAATTACCGCTAAGGTGGTGGATTCGGTGAATTCGGTGACGGTGAATAGTTACCGTATCAGTGGGGTTAATTTATACTGAGGCAAACATATCGCGATACAACTTGTATACATGGTATCCATTGGTTACAAATTAGGTCAAAACAAAGTCTTAATATTTTAAAGCATTAGCACAAAAGTACCGCACAGTTAGTTCGAAGTTTATAAAATATTTAAATTTTGCAAACATTTCAAGTTAAAAATCTGGAGTTATTTCATAGCAATGCCAAAACGTAGGCATAAAATTATATTTGATAACAGAAAGTTCGAGTCTATAAGGTGACCTAATTCCATTGCAGACGTGTGATGTATGGATGTTGTATTTTGTTTTGTGTATTTATTTAGAATAGAGGTAAACAGAATAATAATTGATTATTCGTATTGTACTCAACTAGATATTTATAGCTACCTGCTTACAGAAGAGGAAGAAGAAGCCGATCCAAAATCAAGAATTAGCGTGCTAGGCAAATAGGTTAGTGAACGGGATACAGTCTTTGCCATGATTATAGTATGAGTATGAAATGTAATATGTAAGCGTCATGTTAAACTAAATGTGAGAAAGTTTTTTTTACTCAGAGGATAGTCAGTGCATGGAACATTTTGCCTGGTAGTATTATTCAGTGTCGGACAGTGGCAAGCGAATGATTGATAGTCATAGAGCTGATCGGAGATAGTAATAAGCTTTAATTTGCTTCTTCATCCCCTTAATGGTAGCCTAATAATAAGTCTGGTCAAACTCGTTAGATCAGAGCTGTATCTAGTACGGTTACCTTATTGGTTACTTTTTCTTCTTTAGTGACCTGCCAAGTTTAAGAAGTTGGGTTGTGCGCGAATCTATATTGGACACAAGCAAAGTAGGCTATTGCATTCTCGTGTAGTGTGTGTGCGAGTATTGGAATTATGGCCAGGTGTAACTAGGTTTCCGACACAACTCTGGTTTATTTTTTCCCCAGTTATAAAGTTTAACAGTTTTATGCACGCCAGGTTTAACAGTCTTATGCAGTTGGAGAATATGCCGTGGATGATTTCGCACATTTTATGTAATGTGAATGTCAGTATTGACCGACCAGTCATGGCAGTAGCGAAAAAGCTATTATCAGTGCAGGGTGCACTCACACAAATTCTATTATCAGTGCGGTCCGAACTGATAAATATTCTATTATCAGTGGAAGGAAAATATCTACATATCTATGCATGTTTTAATCGACTGTAATTGGAAATCCTGCAATTTAACACAATTTATTTATTCAATATGCACGCTTAATCAGCTGAAAATTCAGCATGCAAATTCTACCGTGGTAGAATCAGATGTGTTAAACTGCAGCAATTCGAGGTTAGGGTTGCACGCTTATTCAGCTGGTTAAGCATGCATATTGACACTATCGTAGAATAAATTGTGTTAAATTGCAGGATTATGGTCAATTAAAACACGCTCCATATCGAACCACGCTAGTACCATGGCCATTATACTGGAAATGGAATACCATAGATATTATCCTTCCACTGATAATAGAATATTATGAGTTCAGACTGCACTGATAATAGAATTTGTGTCAGTGTGCCTGGCACTGATAATAGCAACCACCGCCAATTAGGATCAGAGCTATGGTTATGGTTAGGTTTATTGCTGAAGATTAGATCAGTTTCATAGTTAGATATACTTCAGTATTGCATATTTCCACAATAGTGTCACTGGGGAGTGTTTGGAATATTTAGTACTGCATAATGCAGTTCATTGGTTCAATTCAGCTGAATGTCTATGGAGTCAGTGCCTTGAGTGGATTATTTGATGTTGTCCCTGTTGCACATGTCTACAGACAGTGTTTAGATATTTTGTTCTCTGTCACGACCAATTTGTCTCTTTAGTAGAATTATCTTCAACAGCTTTAGTCACGTGTCAATAAATATTCCGTTGACCAATCATCGATGGAATTAGGTTATAGCTTTAGGGTGAACCTTAAATTCAAGGTTAGGTTAGAGTTACTCCATTTTGTCCAACAGTTACAAATTTGTTGTGTGCGAGTATTTTAACTAAACTCTTTGAGGCAGTCCAGTTTTTACAGTGGTGTAACAATACTACTGGAAGCTGGAATACACTTTCATGAAAAGAAGCAATAAATGGAATTCTTTGCCAGAAGAAATCATTTGGTGTATTATAAAGATTTAAAGATTTAGGAACTTGTGCATCCACTACGGCATTGTATGATGTGTGTTCATAGGATGAGTGAGCAGCTCAAGTTTATTGTTGCGGAGCTGAACCGCGAGCCGTTTAGTCGCAGTTATAACTTGATTGCCTTTGACTCATTGGATCCACTCTCTCTGCTGCAAGTGCTTACAGATGTTCTTGCTGAAGTTGATCCAAAGGTAATACATCACTTATGAGTCATTATAAATAACACATTGTTATATATTCCATTTTCTATCCCACTTAGCTCTTTGGTTATTTGTATGGAGAATAATACAAAGTTTGTGTGACTGTGTTAATGTTCTTGAGTGTGCTGTTTTGTTGCCAAATTCAGAATTTGACAGTAAAACAGCATACTCAAGAACATTAACATAGTCATACAAACTTTGTATTATTTGTATTTTTTCCCGGGAAGGGGAAATTTTTTCAGGACCCGGGAAAATCGAGTCCCATTAACATCCCTACAAATTCTATTGCTGTGACCTGGTTTGCAACTAGGTCTTTGACCAGGTTTTGCGCAGGAAAAGTCACAGACCAGGTCTGCTACCAGATCTGTGACATGGTCTATGACCAGGTTTTGAGCAGAAAAAAGTTGCAGACTTTTTTTCTGCTCTCAACCTGTCTCAGACCTGGTCTATGACATTTTTGCTCAAAACCTACTCGCAGACTCGCAGGTCACAGTTTTACCATAATGGAATTTGGGCATTTCTAACTGCTGTAATTGTCCAGTTTGTACAGTTTGTAAACTTGTGTGTTTGCAGCACAAAATCGATATACGTGAAGAAGCAGCTGATGAAACTGCAAAACGCATCCTGTACACTCTGTCCATTCTCAAACATCGACTTCCAGCAGATACTACAAGGTTGTGTTGCAGATGTGTTATAACTGTGCCATTCCTTCTGAAGTGTCATTAACAGTAGTATCGTGTCACTGTTTTTAAACAGCAGGCGGTAGCTGTGTGTCGCCTCTGATTCTGATTCGTTCGCGACCTTGGCACTATATAAATTTATTTACTTACTTATTTACTTATTTACTTATGTAAACTGAGGTAGAAACAGAACTAATAATGTGTAATAATTTGATGGATTAAAATCATTACATTACTGCAGCTGATGACTTACATTTAGTAGTTTATGTGTCATTGATTGATTTGGTCTAGGGATGATTTTCGCCGAGGCATTGTTCAGGGGGATAAACCCGTGATCTATCCAGTCCTTGAGTGGCTACTGCGACATATGTCAGAGCTGAAGGAACGAGCATACCTTGCTCGTTACCTGGTGAAGGTTGACATTCCTCAGGACTTCATGATTGACTCACAGATTGCCGAACTGTATGAACAGGTATGTCTGTATGAGCAGTTGAGCAGTAGCACATACTGCATCTTATCTGTTCAGTAGACAGTAAACTCATGATTATTGATAACAGGTACTGTAAGTTGAAGAGTGTCCACTGTCCAGGCCAAAACACATTGGGACATCCTTGATTGTTTTACTCTGCATTTATATGGCTGTCAACTATTCTGAAGTAATACCAGTTTTACATTAACTTAGTTTTAACCCAGCCCACGTGTCACAGTCTTACATTGGTAATTTTTCGCTGTGGATTTTTATTTTTGTTTTCATATGCTATGTGCAATAAGGTTTTAGTAAGAAGTCAAAGAGAGTTTGATGTTTATGGCGATTGGCTGCTGCAGTGGTGTTGTCGCAGACTGGATTGTTCAGAAAGTGCCTTGCTACTGATTACTATATGTTGTCTATTATCAGTCACCGATCCTACAAGTAGAGTGTGTTCGTGCCAATAACAAGACGTTTGATGAACACGTTGTATTATATATGCCAACTATGTACAGAAATGTACAACAGTTGTGCACTGCATATGCAATGACCAACACTTACAGGTGCTTCTGAACTCGCTGACTGCTTGCTATAAGATTTATCCAGCAAAAGACTCCAAAGATTTTCATGGATGCTTCTCGTTGATGGTACCTGTCAATCACCCATCATTGGCTGTCGTGCCGGCCCTTCTGGGCATATCCCTGATATCATCCCTAATCATTGTGCCCTAATTATGTATTGTAGACCTAATGACGTAACATTTGCATATGTTTTTAAATGTGTTATTGTCATTTTGGAAACTCTCACAGCTGCCTGCTTCACTGTGTATGTTGATGTGTGTGTAACAGTATGAGCAGTTGCTGCAGTCATTTAAAGAGAATCACAAACAGTTGATGTCGTTGAAAGCGAGCAGCTTTAACACTGCAGACATCAGGAAGGACATCAGCTCAATGGAGGATGAAAAAGACCAACTGATCAAGAGAGTTGATCGACTTAAACGTAAGGTAGGAATTCATTGCATTCTTCCGTAAGCTACAATGGTGCTAGCCAGGTTTGATACTGCAAGAGTATGTAATCTTTATATATGCCAACTATGTACAACTATGTTTTAGGGAATAAGGATAAAAGTAAAGATCTGGATACTTGCTATAGAACTGTATACACACCTTTGAGAAAGTTGTGGTGTACAATCACAGAAATGGCTACTGATTGGTGGCAAGAGCTAGTGATGATGATGCACATTATGCAGGAGTATCAATATATTGTGCTAGCAAACAGACCACCAGGCCTTACTGTAGTGTATGTCAAAGTCTGCTGTATTGTGCCATTGGCATTTGCTGTAAATGAAGTGAATTACTTACTGTGATACGTGCTTATTTGTCACTGAAAATGGCACAAAAGTTGCAAATAAAAGAGATGAGAGAATGCACTACTGATTATACTAGACAAACCATTTTAAGCTTTCTATGAACAACAATGGGGATGACAGTAACGGCAGTGGCATTAGCAGCAGCAGCAGCAATAGCAGCAGTAGTACAATACAGCAACAACACAACAGTCATGTGTATGGTGATGTCATTAATGCTGGAGCTAATTTAAGAGTTTTTCAGTTTAACTAATTAATTTACAGACAGGTTAAGGCTGCCAGCATCTATGCAACTGAATCCAATACAGGCATTGTCTGCAACACTCGTTGTTTCAACAGTGAGTCTCACTTTGTGAGGCATAAGACAGTAACATGTTGCAGAGCAGTGAGGATGTTTCTTGTTGTTTACAGGTTGAAGCTGCGCCAAACAGTGCTCCGATGTTGGCAGTTGCTCGGAACCTACGAATGGAACGAGATCGTGAGGAACAAATACAGAAACAGAAACAAGAGCAGCGCAACTTAGTGAGTCCCAGCTGTTTAGCGGTTTCTTTGCCAGTTTTGATGGTTTCATTACAGTTGAACGGTTTTCATTTAAGTCATTGAAGTGATTGTTTTTTGTAGTTGTTTTATAAAGTTTTAATTATTTTTAGGCAGCGTCGCTGAAAGCATCAGCAATTCTGCCTATTACAACAGATGTTACAGTGTGGTCTGTCCATATGTCCATGTCTGTATGTCTTTGTGTGTGTCGTCTGTCACACTTGTGCACCCTGCTAAAACCGTGGATGGAATGAGATGCCATTTGGCAAGGACACTCTTGTGATTCCAAGTAACATTGTATTAGACAGGGGTCCCAGTCCCCCACTGGAAGGGGAAATTTGGGGGTCAAAACCCCAGTTCGTAGTGATGTCACCTGTTGCCAAATTACTTGGCCCTTGTTTGTGTTATATTAATCAGGCAATCAGTTGTTGTCTAGGGGTGATGATTTGTGTGAATAGATTATGCAGTATGACAACAGAATTCAGAGGCTGCAGCAGCAGATTAAAGATGCTAAACAGTCAGCTAGTGGACTTACACCACAAGGTTAGTGTTTGTTTTTGTCTGTGCATTTTATAGTATTTTCTTCCCTTCTGTACTTTGATGCTTTTGGTTGTGACAGGAAGGGAATCAAGCCTGTGAAAACTGCATCAGAACCCCTTAGCCATGGTAGTTGATGTCAGTGGGTGGGGTACAGGCTGCAGTACCTTATGGCATTTCTACCTGCCTGTCAGCATAGCCGAGGGGGCAACCGGCTTACCCACATTCACCTGGAAAATGGCCATTAAAACGGTGTGTATGCATGTATGTATGTGTGTGTGTGCATGCACGTTGTAGAATGTGAACATTGTCAAGTAAAAGTTGCCATACAGTTATTAATGCTATTTGTTTTAAATTAAGACACGTGACATTCTGTCAGTCAAGGCTTTGCATCGACTTTCATTCATGCATATTCATTGACTGTTATGAAAGTGAGCAGTAACTCATTGGAACTGAATTCTGCCTCGTAGTCAAGCACACATTTTACAGATCTGAAATCATGCACAGTTTTTTGGTTACTCCATTTTCTAAGCTTTAGTTGCATTCCGGCAACAACGTCCTTCATCTTACTCAGTGCAGTGTGTCATTTTTTACTGTTTTATAATGTTACCAGTCATATCCTTTCCAGCTGACAGTGACACTGGTGATGCCAGAATTATGTTAGCATGTGTTGCCAATTTAGTTTAATGTGATTGAAGGGCTGATTCAGAATCTCGAAGAAGAAGCTAAGACGAACAAATTCATGGTCGGTGAAGTGCATCCAAAGGAAATAGCTGCAGTGAAGAAAGTAATTCAGAATGTTCAGAAGATCGTGATGGAACCTGCAATGGGACAGTCAGACCTTGATGCTATTCATCAGGAGGTTGTCATATTACATCATTTGTCTGACAGTCTTTCACTTGCTTCAGCAGCTCTGTAGTCTTGATTGTTGTTACATTAGAGTTGTACCATTTCCACATTGTTTTTGTATTTGCTGTAGTTGATCACAGTATGACGTGTTAGTTAGTGTGTAACACTGTTGTAAGGGCAACAATCAAAGTCAATTGCAAACACCAGATGTTGGGTTGCCATAGCTCTCTAATGCTCTGTGCAATCGATTTAAAGTTTGACATAGGTGACAATGTCTGCGGTATAAACTCACATGCCAAAAGGTGTAAAAATCAACCCTGCAGAGGGGTGAAGTGTAATGTTCAAACATACAATATTTTTACAGGATTTCTTGCTGAACTCTGGAGGACACTTTCTGAGAGTATCACTGTCACTGTCAGCATATTTCCACGGGCATTGATTTCCTGGAGGTCCCATCTGTAAGCTTTAACATTTTCTCTTCCTATCCCCAAAACATCATTTTTGGCCCATTTTTGGACAAATTTTCAACCGAAACTTGCTTAGTAATGAGATATTCGTATATAAGCCACTGTTAATTATCATCGTAACCCCATCAAAGTTGTTTAGTGAATAGGGAAATAGGGGAATTTGGGATCAGGCATTCCAAATATCTGGTTGTGTCTGACCCGTAACCTACAGGTCACAATATGCCATTGGCCTTTAATATTGGCTGAACAGTATATTGGTGGACAGCACAAGTTAAACACTGTCAGACACTGGATATTTGGTGCACTGCTCAGTCTCAGCAAATGTGAATATTTGAATATTTTGCTAGCAAATAGACATCATTGCAACATGCTACCTAGCCTTACTGCTGATGCAAGTTACAAAATTACCAAAACATTTCCCCAAAATGGACGTGGCTTCAGTCACGTGACCCTTATAAAATTTGGCATATATCCTCGAATATATCAACAGAACCAGTAAAGCTAAAGACTTCCAAATTTGGTACACGGCTTCATCTAGGCAATTTTCCCAAACACAACAATTTTTCCAAAAGGGGCGTGACCTAGGTCACATGACCCTTATGAAGTTTGGCATACCCTCAAATGTATCTACAAAACCGGTAAAGCTAAAGACTTCAAAATTGGTATGCAGCTTCATCTAGGCAGTTACTGTAAAAGTTTTATGATAATAATTCAGGCGTGATGTGCGTCTGTAAGAGGGCAGTAAGTTACTTCATTAACTTATCCTAGTAAAACGATTTGTGCTGTTTTGGATGTATGTCATAGTCACCCTTACACAGTATTTAAACTGGTAAGTTTTTTATATTTAATATTTCTTAACTGTTTGCCTGTTAATTCCTGCATCAGTCGTTGATTGATTCTACTTATTACTTTTTAGGCAGTGTTGATAAGAGCGATAATGCCGCCTATTGTGACAGATGTTACTGCAGTCGCACGTGGTCCATCTGTATGTGTGTCTGTCACACTCATGCACCCTGCTAAAGCTGATGGGCAGAATGAGGTGCCATTTGGCAGGGACACTTGTGAGGTCCCAAGTAACACTGTATTAGACAGGGGCCCCTGTCCCTGTGGTAAGGGGAGATTTGAGGGTTGGAACCCCCTGTTTGCATTGATGCCACCTATTGCCAAATTACTTTGATCCTTGTTCTACACGTTAACAGATTAGCATTTGTCATTGTTGAACAGTCATTGTAAATTTCACGTTTTGTAGATACGCAGAGTGAATGCCGAGATCAATCAGCTGTATGAGAAGCGAATGATGGCCGATTCCTCAGATGACAAACTCTCACTGTTCAGACAGCAGGTAGGTTTGTCACTCATTAACTTGATTGACATTGTGGCTCCGACATCGGTTTTGCAGTGCTGTGCACCAGAGCTATGGAGATGAAAATAAAAACTAACATTGTTACATTCTGTTTTGTTTTTTTTGTTACAAAAATTACAGGCACTGAGAAAGTGAAAACTAGATAAGAGATAATTATTGTAACCCTTTCCATTTTACAGCGTATTATTTTTACTATGAAACTGTGTTATAGTTAACTGGGACATTGACTGTAATTTATGTCTGGTGAGTTTGCTTACCTAGTTTCTGTTGTTAGCATTTTACTGAAGCTAGTGTTGGTTTTACATTTTTAAATTTTTTTTGTATTTTATTATTCGCATCTAGTCACTTTTCTGTAGTATTTTAAGTCATGAAACCGCTTTTTAGATGCATATTTGCTGTTAAAAAAACTATTCTCTCAGTCACACTACAACTATAGAGGCAACTCACCAGCTTAGGCCTATACTGAACATATCAATGTCAACAGTCAACATCCTAAAATAAAATAATTTATGACTAGTGAGGTATTATTATTATTATTTTTTGACCCTCGGTATCAATGATCCCGAGGGAGGAAAAAATTAAGCTAATCAAAAACGAAAACTCAAATGGTCATCTTCCGGGCGGCTGTCGACCGAAAAACTCTCCCGCAACAAAACAGAGTTGAACCGCTGAACAACAACAGAAATGCGTTGGAACAAAAACTGGTTTCACGGTTGTCTCCAGACAGTGCCGAAATCCTGTGACCCAGCTCGGTCAAGAATGATGAGGTCGCTTCTTCTACGGTTCCCAGCGACTCTACAACTGG
>Ga0209679_1001377_pt1 | contig 10350 bp, 7 predicted proteins | sample WorMetHEROISLAND_4_FD_187408 | JGI IMG/M metagenome (GOLD analysis project Ga0209679, IMG submission 187408) | Marine gutless worms symbiont microbial communities from Max Planck institute for Marine Microbiology, Germany - Olavius sp. 2 HERON... ...
CATCTCAGAGCTACGGGGCGTCACTTGCCATATGGGATCACACAGTGTTACCTGCCACCCGACACAACAAGTGAACGCGCTCCGCCTTAACTCCAGCCAAACAGGCCGGAACTCGATTTACCTACCCCGAAGGCTGAGTTGACCTAGGTAGCTACGAGTACGACCTCTTGATCGCAAGTCCTATGCCTTAATCGTTAGTGTTACGCCACTAAGCCACCCAAAGTTCACCAGTTTCACAAATCTTTCCGTTATCAGGTAGCCCTGCCTTTATAAAGACCAACCCAGACAAACAAATGCTAATGCCAACACTACGACAGACAGCCTGGCAAGCTATTACAGAGTATCTAACACTAGGTCACAACTTCACAGGCACATTTTACAACTTATTCAAGTTTCCAAAGCACTGGCTAGATGCCTGGGAAACACGTACATGCACCGTTTGTTATTAATTCATAAAAAGTATCACTAATTGTAGTCCGTATGTGTACAAGAAAAAACACTGAAATATCAATACATTTAAACACAATTCAAAAACTTTCCTGTTTGTGCAATACTGCAGTGCATTAGAAATTTTTAAGTGCTTCTACTCCGTATAAATTCATTGTTGGACTGAAAGGAACTAAGTTTAATCTAAATAAATCAGAGTGAAAAAAGATACCGTAAAACTTCTAATAGAAGCCCCCGGCTTCTATTAGAACAAGTTACTTCTGTCCCCGGCTTGCATTAGAGACCCGCCTTGTATTAGAGACCCGGCTTGTATTAAAACATTGTCAACTTGCCATACCAGGGTAATAAACTTTTTCTATACATAGTGTGCACAATTGCAGTTAATTTGACTTTTATCGTGTATGCCTTTCTTTTTCGACTACCACCTGTACCCATATCCAGTATTATTCACTTATCGCACTGGCTATAACATCTATAATAGCGTCATAAGATAGCGCCCGGCTTTATTTGAAGACCCAACTTATATTGGAGACCCGGCTTCTATTGGAACAACGGACTTAGTGAGTGAGTAGTGAGTGAGTAGTTGCTTAACGACACATCAGCACAATATAGGCCATTTAGTGCCATGAGTTATTAAAAACATATAACTTACGTATTAATCAGAAATGGTAAAATAGTTGGTAAAATCAACAAATGACTTAGACCCCCGGCTTGTACTAGAGACCCAGCTTCTATTAGAGATTCACAATTGCCAGCACTGCATGTGACAATAAAAATATGAGCAGGCTTGGAAATGAAACACTACAGTGATACTGGCTCAGAAAGCACAACTCACCATTTATTCCTATGGTGCTTACACTCTCCGAGCCAGGACATTCATCTGGCTCCACTATAAACTGATCACCACCATTTGCAGTGACTGACCAATGATGAAATCCACCTGCAACACATTCAAAACTGATGCAAACTAAACGTCCATAAAAAATCCTCCATATCATTTGTAACAACAACAATTTATTGCCTCTGCCGAGTTCCTTGCATGAGGTTATGAGATTAGCATTTGTTAGTATCTAAACACTAAGCTTCTAAAATCATAAACATTTATGTATTCTTTGTAGTAGTAGAAACTGGACCAAGGAAGCTGCCAAAACATACTTACCTGAAAATGGTTAACGGTTAGAGCTGGCATAGAAATAAGAAGACAAGAAAGCCCAGCTGTCGCTGACAAACCCGTGCGACGACTGCAAAAACTTTGCACGGTTTACGTAAGAGCAGTGGGGTGGTAAGCTGTATAGCTAGCCTGCCTATCGATAGCATGCCTATGGTGTCGTATTTTGTCCTATATAGTAACTGTGTCTGTAAAATGCGTCGCTTTGGAGATACTCGCATTTTAAAACTACCGTGACCTTGAAACCTGGGTCAGGGGTCACTCAAGGTCATCGAAAGTGACACCATTCGATAGCTTGCATATGGTTTCCTATTACCACCCCATAGTAACTTTGTGTCTAAAATGCACCGTTTTGATATGACGACATATTGCTCGAAAATCGCCGAAAAAAACCCAACCCACCCTCATTTGGCACGTTCCTTTGGAGTGACCCCTTGCGAATTTTTCGATGAATCATACCTCGCCAGAAACTAGAGTGATTTCACGGTCCTGCTGTCGCTCTGCTAGGCACAATACCGGCGTGTGACAGACAGACGGACGGACAGACGGATGGACAGACACGTCGCTGTCGCAAAGACCCGCTCTAGCATAGCGTCACGCGGGTAATAAAAGCGTGATGTCTTGTTATTTACTAAAAGATACAATACTATGGAAGTCAGATGGTGTCAGCAAGCATCTTTGCAAAGTCTCTGCTGAGTGAAACACCAAGTAAGTAAGTAACTAAGTAAGTAAGTAAATGATTTATAAAATGCCGAAGTCTGAACAGAATCAAGGCGCAATAGTGAATGGGTGTTAGGTGGCAGGATAAGCTAACTGGAAGTAGTGTGACTTTAGATGGCATCTGAATGTGGAGAGTGATTGTGGTTGCCTAATGTGAAGAGGTAGGGTATTCCAAACTTTAGGGGCAGAGACTCGGAAAGCCTGTGAACCCAATGATAGGTTATTGCTATTCCACCTTCACAGTGTATGCCAGTTGTTATTCTTCTTCTTCTTCACTCCATTATTATACCACTTAGCCTGCAATGCCACGGCTTGAGACAGATCAGTGGTGGCTGATAAGCTAGTGTCATGCAGAAGTGTTTTGACACACATCATACAAGCATGTCTAAGCCGGCCGGTGACAGTGTGCAAAATAAACAATGAGAGTGAACTGGAGTAGATAGTACGGTATAATTCCACCAGAGGTCATAGCTGAGTATTTATCAACACCCATCATCAAAAAATACATATTACCCAGCACATAAATAATTCAGGGCCGAAGTTTTTGAAAGTTCCTAGTTAAATCTTCTAGGAAGATATCATATATTGGGAAATTCTTAGGAAAGAAAAAATCTTAAGAAACATCTTAGGAAAATATTTAGGAATGTACTTACCTTCACTTAGGAAATAAATAAACCTATGAAATAATAATGAAAGAAGAATATTGTAAACACTTTCAGCAGTCGTAATGTTTAACATGTTTATATGGTGTTGCACTGTTGCTGTTAAATTGTGAACGAGTAAGTAAAGCATTATTTCGCAGATTTATTTCCTAAGTCAAGTTCAGTGCTTTCGCAGATATTTTTCTAAGATTTTTGCTAAGATGTTTTCAGAATTCGCCTTCTTTCCTAAGATTTTCCTAAGATGTGAAATCTTCCTAAGATTTTTCTAGGAACTTTCGAAAAAGTGGACCCAGATCTGTATGCTGTTTAAGTAAACTGGCTACAGTAATTAAGCATACATACATTATAACAAGACAATGCTACATAGTGCATAAAGGCTATATATTCCACAGTACTCGTATCTCAGTTTTTAACGATCAAGAAACTCTCAGTACTTTAGTTTCATTAATTGTTGTGTCTAGTTAGCTCGTCCTTATCAATAAATACAAAACAATTGCAGACACAGTGGATGTGTACATCCGCATTGATGTTATGGGCACCGCAAGAGTGCATGACATCACATGTAGAGTGTAGACAGAGACTTTATATTGTAATTTACAGCATTGCATATCAGGAGTCTCGCTCGTGTACTGGCACCGCATGGTTGCAGTGGAGCTTGTGAACACGGGTTCGAATCCCTCTCGCTTCCTATTTTTTCCAATTTTTCACAGGATTTATTCTAAGTCAGTCACACATTTTATTTCATTTTTCGAGCACTATGCCTTATTCAGAAAAATTTACTGGTTTTCTCTTCCATGAATGTCGGACGCCGTGTACGCAATATTGGTTTCTCACATACGGCCGCCGCCATGTCCCCCTAACACTTACCTGCTGCATTCCAGTTTTTAACCAGGTTTCTGCTGAACGGCCGGAAGAAATAAAGACGCTGGTAGTTGAAAAGCTGTGTCTCGTCCGGTCTGGCCACATTCGTAGGATAGACAACACGTTCGGAGTCGCACTGCCGTCGCCAAAATATATCATCGTTCACTAACTCGTGCCACTGTCTGCACACACGGCTGCAGTTCACCACGAGATCGCGAGGCGGCACGTAAGTAAAAATCAGCCGCAAAATTTCAACCGGGAGACCGTCGACAAAGGACGTGCCGGGTCTGCTCTCCACTTTCATTTTCGTCGGTTTGTCGCCCATACTTGTCAGCAACGCAAACAGAATACAGTTCGGCAAAATATATAATAATAGCACACAAACACAGCTCTTCGTATCCACTGTTATAAACACCCTCAACCGCTAAACTTCGTTTTATTTCATATATAAAATCGAAAACAAAAGTAAAAGTAACTTCCAGGGCGTGACCATAGAAATAGATTATTAAATATTCAATCCCTCTTCGCTTGTTGTAAATAAGTAAGTAAAATCGTGCGCGTCTAAATACTGCAGTAGGGTTTCCAACCCGGGTTTTACCGAACCCGAAAACCCGGGTAACCCGGGTTTTTTTTCAAACCCGAAAACCCGGGTTTTGGCTGCCTGTAAACCCGGGTTTACGGGTTTGATTTTCGACTTACGCTGTGTAATTAAGTGTCCGTACTAACTCGAAATAAGAGCCACGCGTGCAATATGTCGATGATTCCATGTTTATTTTCGTGTCGATTGGCGATGCACAGATCTCGAGCGCGTCTGTCGGCTCAGCGGGCTGAGCATCGCTGCCAGCGGCTGAATAGGCTGAGTGGCCAGACACGACGGCTAAGTTCTAGCGGCTATCAGCCGCTGAACAGCCAACTCAGCCTACGGTAGAGCTGCTGTGTGTTGTGTCGGACGCAAAATGGCGTCAATATTTTAATATTTTTTGGTATTGAATGAAATTGCTACATACAAGCAACTAATAGTAAATAATAGCGATACTTGTTTTATTAATATTTACGGCGTGCTTGCTTGCACGGCCACTTTGTTTACCTGTTACTCAGCCTACTGTCTGGTGGAATGCTAACTTGGCTGCTCAGCCGCTGGGCTGATTGCTCAGCTGATTGCTCAGCGGCTGAGCGATAGCCGATGAGCCGACAGACATAACCTTTGTCAACTAAGTTGGTTTTAACACTATTAACATTAGTGATCAGTAGTTGTTGGCAAAATTTAAACTAAAGTAGTTTAGTTGTTACCAATTTGCCATTTTTTATTTATTTTTTTCCATTTTACCTCTGCACTGAACTGGGTGTGTATACAGTTGTTTGAAGGCATTTAAAAAGGAATTGACAATGAAAACGGTTTGTTGTTTAGAAAAGCAGAAACTGTGGTTTGTGAGGAAATGTGTTTCCGAAAACTTTCAAAAGTTGTCTAATGACTGCAGTTTGTGCATAGTGGTGTTAGTAATGTGTCTGGTGCATTTGTATTGTTCAGTGATGAGTTCAGCAATGAGTTGCATGCTGCTGGCATTCCCAGCTCATTAACATCACTTGTGATGGAACTGGCAGCTCAGAATATTGACTCTGTACAGGTACATTGGATAGAATATTACACCCAAAACTTGCCATCTGCCTCAGATGAAGTTTAGTGATTTAAATTTGTAAATGTACTCATGCAGTGATTCATTAGCTTTACCGTTCATTTATGATTTATCTCGTCTTACATAGCTTTTAACATGTTAACCAGGAAGTCGATCAGATGTACAAATTTTGATAACTGGTGGATTTCACGGTTTGAAAATAAGCATTTTGTAGCAAACAAATATCTCTGGTCACTGTTGCTTGTATTTGTATTAGTAGTGTTATGATATTAGTGGTGTTAAGTAAGGTGTATGGAACAATTTTCTAGAACACATTGTTTTGTTGCTTTCATTACATCCTCCTTTTCCACATGTGTGTATGTTGTTGAGGTTTTCACAAATCAGGCATTTATCTTATTCTCATGCTGATGGTATTCTGTCATACGCAGTTAGTTGTCATTGAATTGCTGAGTATTGTGCTAGTTTAGAACAGTGGACTAGGTGCCGTGCTACTGCTAACCAACTGGATATCTTAGGATGAAGGTGAAATCATTTGTAAGATTTCTTGGCAGAAGCATAAATCTGTCTGTCTGTTAAAATGTAATGAGATTTTAAAAACATCACTACTACGTCATTACAGTACCATATTTCCGGTGGCGTCACATGCATAAGTATAAGTAAGCAATTAACCGCACATTTTTGTGTTGTCATGCTGCTTACCCGACTGTTCAAGTAAGGCTGTGCCGAATGCCTTCTGGTACTGGAGACGTAATCTGCTTCCCCTCTGTCGTGTTAGGATTTTATTGCACACATATTCGCACATAGACGACATTCAGTACAATTCTGAAGACACTTATCCTAAGCTGTGACCGCACTCGTCCTTCAGTCGTTAGCACTCGTCCGAACGGACACAAAAAAACCCTTTTTCGAGGCCCTGGGTGCTAACCAACTGGATATCTTAGGATGAAGGTGAAATCATTTGTAAGATTTCTGGGGAGAAACATTAATCTGTCTGTCTGTTAAAATGTAATGAGATTTGATTATCACCAGGTAATGACCCCAGTGATGCGTTGTCTTGGAAACATTGTCTGTGGGGCGTCTGACGACCAGCTCGACTTTTTGAGTCAGAACAAGCCGTTGTTCCAGGTGTTCTCGACACTTCTTGGCTCTCACCATCTTCATCTTCGCAAGGAAATGTTGTGGGTTCTGTCCAATATTACAGGTGTCTGTGTTTCATCTTTTGTTATTTCACCGTGATTTCGTCTCATGACCTCCAGCTGTGAGTGTCTTTGGTGTAAAAATAACAGTTAATCACTGAGCTGGTAACGTTTATTGTAATTGTGTAGAACCCTTCAGCACTTTGACGGTGTTGATTCAGTGACACAGGACGTCGGCCCTTGAAGTTTTGCTCCAGCAATTCCCAAAAGTTCAATTTGGGATACCCAGCCTAACCTAGAGTAACTCCAGGAAAAATAGTCAGTTAAACCAATATCAGAAGTATGGTAGTATTAGTGTGTAAATGAGCAGCTTGAATTACTGCAGTTTGTCTTAGAATGCATGCATTAATTGTACACCACTGGAACATTGCTTTGCTGATAGTTCATCCTTTTACTGTTGTGTGTTAATACCAATATGCAATACACTGGACATACATGTGAAACAGATGTAAAACTATACTACTGTTGTAGTTATTGGAAAATCCGGAAAAAATGGCCGGTTAAACAAAATCCGAGTCTGTACTTGTTGTTGGAACTTTCTATTGTCTGTATTTTTTATTGTTAGTTTAGTCTTGATAGTGAGCTTAAGTTTCTTATTCTAGTTCAGACATTGTGTGTGATATTGCAGCATTGAAGTTTGCTTGCATAATGGCTATTGAAGCTGGAGCTCTGAAACCAATTGCTGCTCTCCTTTCAGATATATTTGACATCCGCAAAGAGGTACTTGTTTTCGCTGTGGTCCAACCAGCCGATTTATAGACCAACAGACACTGCTTGAACTAAAAGGCTTACGTGTCTGTAGTTTTGAAATGAGTCTCACGACAGTTTTCAGCACAAGTCAATGGCAACTAGTGTGAAACTAACTGTGAAGCCAGCTCAAGTACTTACTATACAAATGACAGTGGGTGTTATATCAGTTTTGAATCTGCCAATTTTCACAAGCATTTTACTGTGATGGGAGCTGCTGTCAATGTTACTTTGGTCATTGCCTAGTGTAAGAAATTTAAATTTACCAGTAATTTATGCAGATTATGTGTCTTCTTTTGTCGAGATAACTAGCGGTTTGTTGTACTAGCTTTCTGAAATATTTATAGACTGTACAGCTGTTCCCTGTAGTAGGTTATCATTAATATTATTATTATGCAGTTTGTAGGGCAACATAAGTTGATTGAATATGAAATCAGTGAAATAGCAGTTGCTGGCAAAGTAGGTTGTTGGTTTAAGGCCAGTTGTCAGTTTGTAAGGAATATTTGTAAGATAACTTATGGTTTATCATGTTGCTGTAGGCTACTCTGTGTCTGTGTAATATTGCGTCACATGGCGATGAATGCTGTCGTGAACTATACAGACATAATGTGTTGGTCGACGTGATACCTATCCTTCACTTGTCAGATGCTGAGACTGTACATATGGCATTCTGCCTAGTTGACATGATCTTGCAGACCTGTCCAGAGGCAAGTTTTTCTCCTGTTAATAATCCACCACTCTTTCATTGACATATCTTTCACATATTGATTTACTTTAAAATGATTTACTTCAGTTGTGTATGCTGTCACACGTGAGCAAGTATTTTTATTTACTGTTGCAATTCCTGTGAACAGTGTAGAATAAAGCATGACGATCCTCAGCAGAGGAGGGCGCTCTACCGAGTGCCATCTGCGTCTAGTTGTTTATCCAGCTAATCTTCTGTATTTACTGCAGGTTAGGCCAGATTCCGCAAATGTGAACTTTTGTTAATTGTTGGACCAGTTCCCTCCTACAGACAGCAACAGAGCACTGAAGGGTTGAGGTAGAAGTTGATGTTATGTGTGTATTGTAGGGCAGTCAACAGTTTGAAGAGAATCGTGGTCTTGATGCCCTTGAAGTTCACGAGTACAGCAATAATGAAACTCTGCGCACAGTTACCTGTAATATTCTGGAGAATTATTTTTACAAGGACGACTGAATTCAGCTGGAGAAATTACTTACTGATGAGGCTCAGTAGTTGCAGGCAAGATGAGGGAATGGTGGTATGACCAAGACGAGTTGCATCACAGTTCCAGGGTTCGTACAGGCCCAGGAAAGTCCTAGAAAGTCCTGAAATTAAAACGTTGAGATTTCCAGGCTTAGAAAGTCCTGGGAAAAGGCATGGGTCCTGGAAAACCCTGGAAAAGTACTGGAATTCTAAAGTAGTGGTCCTGGAAATTTTACTTTCTGGTTCAAGTATCGCACCCTAGAGAAGAAATTCATTGTAATACATTGTGTGCATTTTGTCACCTCTTGGGTCAATTCGGATTTTAGAAATACTGTTATTAAACATTGAAAACTGATTTGATATGTGCACTTTTTGACCTCATGCAACCATGTCTGTGAACGGAGTGTATCCTGGAAAGTCCTTGAAAACGCGTTTTTTGAGTCCTGGAAAACCCTGGAATTTGGTCTTTGCAAGTCCTGGAAAGTCCTGGAAAACAGTGTTTTAATGTCTGTACGAACCCTGCAGTTCGAAGCAGCATAAATGATGACCATTTGTTGAAACTGGTTCTTTTAATAATCATTACGAGGTGGATACAGTGTGGATTATGTTAGACAGCGTCTGCTGTGAAAGTTTGTTACAATGCTCTCAGGCAGTGTGTTCATAGTATAAGGAAACGTGCATCGTGGCACTTTAATTTCATGCATTATCATTGAGATGAAATATCTGTGTGTTCTTGTGTCTTGCAGTATTATGAGTTATTTTGCAGGCTATCATCGTGGGTTTGCTGCTAAGTAAAATAATGCAAGACAATTAGTCTTTAATTTACATTTGATCAAATGCACATTAACATTTGCATGTTCTTTCATTTAAAGTAAAAATTGTTTGCTGCTGATAAAAAGGTAGTCATTTTTTGACATAACTTCGCCATCCGTTGAGATATTTTTTACAATTTTTGAAGCATTTTGCTCATAAATAATTTCTGCATGATGCAGCTTATTACATACCACTGCACCACTGACGTGAGGACTTTAGCTGACGTGACGTAACACATGACGTCAGAAACAAAATGCTGTTCATTGTTGACGATAAACAAGTAATAAAAGTTTTATGCCAAGAAAAGCGTTACAGTGCTCAGAGATTTCTTAAAGAGTTTCCGAATAAAAATTGGACATGTAGCTCTTTGGTCTAACTGTTGAATAGTAGGCCTATGTTTAACACTTAACTTTGCTTTGCTACTCGCTGATTTCGTGTTTTGTATCATATGACAGCAGATTTTATGCCTTTTGTGTATTATAAGATTCAGTTCATACTACTACCAAATAAATAGTTTGCGAATACATGCTACATTATATCATGCAGAAATTGTTTATGAACAAAATGCTTCAAAAATTGTTAAAAAAATATCTCAAAAGATGGCGAAATAATATTGAAAATAAAAGTGGCTTTTCTCTGGTACATGGTGTATATATAGAAGTGACTGCATTATTATTGTTAGGCAGCCAATCAGTGAAAACATTTATATAGTGTCATATGTGGCAAGCAAATCATAAGTAAGCAGTGTTGTTACGAAGTAAAAGTAACACGTTGTACTGCTTAAGTAGTTTGTGATACCTTCATTTGTAAAAAAAAATTAGAGCTGTCGAACGATTAATTTTTTTAATCCCGTTAATCGCGCGATTAATTATTTTAATCGCGCGTTAACGCGTTA
>Ga0209679_1001378_pt1 | contig 10349 bp, 7 predicted proteins | sample WorMetHEROISLAND_4_FD_187408 | JGI IMG/M metagenome (GOLD analysis project Ga0209679, IMG submission 187408) | Marine gutless worms symbiont microbial communities from Max Planck institute for Marine Microbiology, Germany - Olavius sp. 2 HERON... ...
CATAGGCAAGCTATCGAATGGTGTCACTTTCGATGACCTTGAGTGACCCCTGACCCGGTTTTCAAGGTCACGGTAGTTGTAAAAGGCGAGTATCTCCGAAGCGACGCATTTTACAGATAGTTACTATATAGGACGTAATAGGACACCATATAGGCACGCTATCGATAGGCAAACCTAGCTATACACCTTACAACCCCACTGCTCTTACGTAAACCGTGCAAACTTTTCGCAAGCGTTGTGCGGGTTTGTCAGCGACAGCTGGGCTTTCTTGTTTAACTGGAGCTACCGCAGTCCAGTCCCCAAAGTAAACATTTGGGAACAATTTAGAACAGAACTTTTTACAGGCCCTTCCTGTTGCACACCCAACAGCGTCAGAGCACTGAGGAGATTAACAACATAAATGTCTACATAATCAAAATATTCTGTTTGAAAAGGGCCCATTGGCATAATTTTATCAGGGACTAGAAATCCTCTTATCTGCTATACCTAAAATGTATAGGTATCAGTGGAACTGTTTTCTAACCTGAATCACCCTAAGTAAGAGCTTCAAGCTTCACTGACTTAACTACTGAGTCACTGGTTAACTGACAAAAGGATCTGCTTTTGCTGTATATCTAGCAATAGTTTTATAAATGTATGACAACACCGTACTCTTAAGTCGCATAATATGCTAACAGAAGGGTATGTAACCAAACATCCATGAAACATTCATAAAAGTTGCATTTAGCTACTTCAACACATCAATGATTTAGATTTCACACAACATTCTCATATATCATGCAAATTTAATACACTTGCCCGCTTAAACCACTGCATGGCATCAGCAATTTTCGGATCATCATCGGCTACAGATTCGGCAACAAGTTCAGCGAAGAGCTTGTCAAACTGTTTCTGATCCGAATCTGCTGAACATGATGAATGACTGACCATGGACTTCTTGTTTTCTGTGCTATCCATCTTCTGTCGCTTATCTGGCAACTCCTCAATATTACTTGTCAGTTTTAGCTAAAAAACAAAAAAAAACTTTAAAGCACAACCAAAAAGACAAAGCTTTGCAGTAACTAAACCTCTAGTGCACAATGACATTTTAAAGATATGCAATACAAATAAAAAAGGTAAAGGTAAAGGTCAGGTACTTGCTATAGCACTGCTTACACATGAACTCGTGACCAGAAGCGCTTTACAATCTTGGGAGTGGCAGGTGATTGGCATGAACTAATGACTGTGGTGCATTATGTGGCCATACACTGCCCACGCTAGCAAACAATTAGACACGCGGTGCAGCACACAGACATACCACCGCCCCAATCAGCCACACTAGGCCTTCACCCCGTAGATCGTAAGCTACTACTCATTTACCGTCCCACAAAGGGTAGGAGGCAGATTTGACCTGAGCACACCGTAGGTTAGCAACTTGCTCAAGGTTGCTTGCAAATGGCCTGCAGTGAGATTCAAACCCGCGACCTGAAAGTTACGAGTCCGACACTCTAACCACTAGACCACTTACACTCACACACAATACATCATTTTAAACATATATATTATATTGTGATTAATATTATTCCTTAACTGCTGGTGAAAATGGTTAGAGTGTCGCAGCCAAAGAAAAATTAAAGGGGTGCATAGCACTTTAAGGGAACCCATCTCAGAGCTACACAGTGTTATTTGCCATATGGGATCACACAGTGTTACCTGCCACCTGACACAACTGAATGCATCCCACCTTATCCCAGCTAGACAGGCCGTTTCTCGATTTACCCACACTGGACGGATGGAAGGCTAAGTTGGCCTAGGTGGCTGGTTACATACCAAGATGGTTTACTTGTCTGCAGACAGTTATCCATCCGAGTCACAACTGGGCACAGTGTAAAAAGCAACTTCATTGATTGAGACCAACGCATTAACCACTACATGATGCCACCACCACCAAACTGGTTGCAAGTTTGACTACTACCTGTTCCACACACTCTAGCTCTAGCCTCTGACGTCTCGCTCTCAGCGTCTTTCGTGCCTTGTTCTTAGCCCTTGTAACATACTACCACTTTAACCACTGGGGTATTCGATCCTCGGGAGCGTTTAGCCTACACCATTGACTAACTCAATATAGTGTCTTCGGTTATGGCTAAAAGTTACAGTAGACTTAATATATCACCTTTATTGCTAAATCAGCCACGAACGAAAAGCCAGCCACAGAAATGCATGTCACTCCCTGGAACGGTCACAGTCACACCATACTCGCTTTACGCGACACGATTGGACAGTTCATCGCGCCACCAGCTAGCCGAGGCTTCCATTAACAAATGTGCCCGATTAAAAGCCTTTATGGCTAACTAGAAACCTAATTTACTAATTTACTGCTCTATCATAGACGTGTGTCTCTTGGTACCTTTTTGCTAGACATAGGTATGCGCCAGTATTTAGAAAAATTCACTAGAAAACGTCGTGTCACCATAACATACTTCACCATCTCCCCCCACCGACAGCCGGAAATTATATCTAAAACTGAAATAGACTCAATTGCTTCTTAAGGTTAGGGCTGTGTGAATCGAGCTTTTTACTGATCGAGTACTCTGTCAAGTAGCCTAGGCTACATAATATGAAATTGTTTGTTCCTCAATCGCGTATTGATATCCACAAGTATTTTTTTAGTCACAGAATAGTACAGTGTTGGAATGACTTGCCTGCTTGCAGTGAGGACTTTGCTAGCGGCAATGTTCCAGTTTAGCGGGTTATCTTATTTTCAGCCAGTTCCAATTCCAGCAGTTACTGTTATGGATACAATACGGTTAGGGTTAGGGTTAGGGTCAGTACTGATTGCGGGTCTTACCTCTACATTCTTTCAGGCGGTTGCTGAGTCGAAGGGATCTTAGTGCATGGTTACACAATGTTACATAGTGCATAATTTTGTGTTCCAAGTCATAAGGCAATAATTATGGGATAATTTCGTCTTCTCCAATTTTACTTTGCTTTTAAGTTTGTGTTTATGGTTTACATTTTATTCTGTAGTACTGCATGATTTGTGTGCTTCAAACCAAATAAATATAGCTCATTTCGGTCTCGTCTCGGACAAAATGCCCAACGTCTCGGTCTCGTCTCGGTCTCGGCCTGAAAGGTCTCGCGCCCGTCACTGAGGATACAGCGGAGAAAGTCTTCATCTTTACTTCTGTATGATACCGGTATGACTAAATACCTCGTCGACCGCATGATTACCGGCGCGTACGCGGGACCACTCGCGAAACGGCGCCGACGTCCTGTTCGAATATCCGCGTTGTCTCGGTCACTCGTCGCGATAATGGAACATGTACGAATGTACGACTGGTCCTGGTCGGTGCCACTACGCCACGGTCGACGCGGTAATTATGCGGTCGACGCGGTATTTAGTCAGACCCGTCTGGATCGGCAAGGTTCCGTACTGGAGCATCACACAACGATACGAAACAATTGAGTAGGGTCTGTATAAAAATCGAAATCCACGAAATCCATGAAATCCACCAAAATTTACGAAATCCAGTCTCTATTAATTGAAATCCACTCTCTGTAACGAAATCCACTTCAATTGAGCGAAAACTAATTATCGAAATCCAAGGATAATTCGTATTTACGAATTAGTAGGCTTATTTTGTAAATACGAATTACTAATTCGCATTTACGAATCATAATTCGTATTTACGAATTACTAATTCGTATTTACGAATTACTAATATAGACGAGTTTAGCTGAATAAGCGTGTACAATTAGTAATTCGTAAATACGAATTAGTATTTCGTATTTACGAACTAGTAATTCGTAAATACGAATTAGTAAAAACATATTTGCATGTCATAAATGGGCTTCCGTAGATAACCACCACACCTAGCTGCAAAGGCTCTATATTAGAGCTGTCGAACGATTAATTTTTTTAATCGCGTTAATCGCGCGATTAATTATTTTAATCGCGCGTTAACGCGTTAATTAACGCGTCAATTCGACAGGTCTAGTTTATGTTGTAGGTTGCTGTTAGCGAACGACTGCACATCTTGCTGTTCACGACTCATCTACAAGATGCGACCACTGCCGAACTTGCCATCAAACAATGATGCAAAACTGAGAAGTTAACCGACATTTGTTGCTAATAATTAATTGAGTATTATTCGATCGTCACATAACCGCAGTTTAATTGCGTGTTGGAACTCCTGCTTCATATAATTTACGTATGTGCGTTAATTTTTTTAACGGCGTTAATTTTTTTAATCGCGATTAATTCTTTAACGCATTAACGCGTTAATTCGACAGCTCTAGAAACAATATATTAAATCCTCGTTCTGAGGCCTTATTTGTTTGTTTCATGTGCTGAGTGATAGCGGTGGTAGAAGCAGGGTGCTACCTGGTCATGGAAAGTCATGGAGTTTAGGAAGACCATTTTTGAGGCCTGGAAAGTCATGGAAAATAGCAAAGGTCATGGATAATGATGATAATGTCATGTAATTTTTACAACTGCACTGAGCAATTGTGTAAAAGTGACACAAATTATGAACCGTAATGTGATACTGTTGACACATTTTGCACCGGTTTACTTACTGAACCAGTTTTCTACAGCTGTGGTCATTAGAGACGGTATGCATTCGTAAGTCGTAGGCCTATATCGTTTACTTTGAAATATCTGTTATGCCGATAGGTCATGGATTTTCATTTTTTGGTCATGGAAAAGTTATGGAAAATCAATATTGGAAAAGAGGGGACACCTTGTAGTACCGGTAGTAGTAGTAGCAGCAGCAGCAGCAAGCTGTGTTGTGTGTAATAAACTGCAGCATGTCTGTGTTATGTGTAGACGTTTGCTGATAAGATGCTTGGTGTGATGGCCTGGTGTATGTTGTGTGTAGACGTTTGCTGATAAGATGCTCGGTGTCATGGCTTGGTGTATGCCTCTGTTTGTTGCTGCGTCAACATTCGGTAGTCTTAATGGTGGAATCTTCACGTCAGCACGGTGCTCACTCTGCTTGGCTTTCCATACTTCACTGACTAAACTACTGTATGTTGTGAAACCCGGCTGAGATGAGACCTGACACATGTATCATCCCTGCTATCAATCACCATTCAATTTGACTGCTGTGTTATACAGCAGTCAAATTGAATGGTGATTGATAGCAGGGATGATACAGCCTGTATTATACAGTCTTGGTTAAAGGTTAAAAACCTAGTATATCTCTTAATGTGAAAACCATCTCAGAGCTACGGGGCGTCACTTGCCATATGGGATCACACAGTGTTACCTGTCACCCGACACAAGTGAACGCGCCACGCCATAACCCCAGCCAACCGGGCCGGTACTCAATTTACCTACCCCGGAGGGATGGAAGGCTGAGTTGACTTAGGTAGCTTGATAGTGGCCGGACCGGGAATCGAACCCACGACCGCTTGATCGCAAGTCCGACGCCCTAACCGTTATACCTCTGAGTCACCGAGTTGGTGTTAATAAGTAAGGTATATAAAACGTCAGCTAATATCATTCATCACTTCATCAACACCAGAGTGTCTGCGGCAGTGTGCAGGCTGGTAATAGCAAAAAGAATTGTATATAACAAACGTCTAGGGGTGGCAATACAGTGAGATTGTTCGTGTAAGTTTTGTGGCAGCATCTTGGGTGTCATTTGACTGTCAGTAGCCAGGTGTATCAATACAGTAGACTGGTAGGAGTGAAGTGATGAAAACTGACAACTGATGATGCTCAGTTGCAGCAGCTGCACAGTCAGAAATACGTCCGTCCACACGGTTTTATTCATGCCCGTCATAGCTAAGGGCCACCGTAGCTAAGGGCCTCCTTAACCCTAACCCTAACCCTGGGAAATATTATACAAGAAAGCCGTGCTGTCACAATGAAACCATGGGATGCGGCAGTAAATAGCATATAATGACCCTTAGCTATGGTGGCCCAATTGGTGCAGCATAGTGATGAATATTTATGCACAGGTGGGGCTTTCCGTAATGAGTAAGTAAGTGAGTATCCGCCATTGGGTCCAATAGTGGCTTTCGTACTTGTTAGTTACAGCCGGGTCAGCCAGTTTTCCCCCTGATTCCAAGTCTCCATTGATCCCAGTCCCGAACTTCCTTATAGCGCCACCCAGATCTCTGCATGTCCCGTCTGACACGATCTGATACAGCTGCGTGGAGGAATGTTCCATGTATTTAAGGCGTGATTTTGGAAAGTCGAATGTGTGAACTTGTTTAAACTTGTTTAACATCCTCCAGGTTTTTGTTCGCGAACAGATGACAGCTATCCAAAATCACGTTTGTTTGTGAAACATACATGTAAATGACGTCACTTTGTTTTTAGCTATAAAACCACCAACCGAAAATGTCAACATCCGCCATCTTGTCTGTAAACAAAAGCGTAAACAGCGACTAGTGCCGGTTGAGTTGTTCGTCAAACGCAAGCGTAAACAGTTTTTGTGTTTAGCTTAAACAGTTTTCCGAAATCACAAATGTTCGCGAACACAAACATGTTTAAGTTGTTTAACCTACTGAAATCACGCCTTTAGCTGTAATCATCCTAGATTGCATGAAATAATCACTGTTATGTCTACGTTTGACAGCGAGGTTGTCTTCATTGTCATGATGCGCTGTGGATGCTGTATAGGATAGCATTTGTTGGTGCTCGTGAAGGTCATTTTCCCGTTGCCGTATCTCTCATTAACTACAAACGATTCACACCAATCCCTGCACTACTTGTTGGCGTAAGTCCCGTCTCACATTTTATCAGTGTTCTTGTCATGCATATTTTCATTCTCGCAGTTTGATAGTAGATAGGGTCACTGTATTTGGTTTTGTTTGTTTGGTTTTTATTGGTTGTTAATACTAGTGCAAGTGATTGCCTGGAAAGACTCTTCCCCGAAATGATCTATTATGTGTCGAGAGGGACGTTGAACTCTACTCACTCACTCACGCAGTTTGTTATTGTGTAATTGCAGTCCTACAACATTTGCTAATAACATCTTCCTTCATTGCGTTTACACTGCATGTTGAGTAGCATTAACATCATCCGGCCTGCAAGGTTCTCTGTTGAGACCGACCTGCAGTCACTGTGGACATGTAGCCTAGTGAAGCAAGGTTCTCTGTTGAGACCGACCTGCAGTCACTGTGGACATGTAGCCTAGTGAAGCAAGGTTCTCTGTTGAGACCGACCTGCAGTCACTGTGGACATGTAGCCTAGTGAAACAGATACCAAAAGTAAGTTTAGATATATAGCCATGTGTAGGGACACAAGACGTCCGATTTGGTCGAAAAACAAACGAAGTCGTGAAATTTAGCATTTTGGACGAAAAACAAAATTCACAATTTTGGACGAATTTTGGACGAAAAATGGCCAGCTGAGTGCCGAAAAAATTGTCAGTTTCTTTCACATTCATTGGCATTACCATGATGCTTTTACAGTTGGGTTGAAAGAATGGATGCCCAGAATTATTGGGATGCAAGTGGATTAATTTTTTTCACAAAAAAGGCAGTCTTGCGCCAAACATAGGTGGCATCTTACATTGAGGTGTGATACTGACACAGTCATGTCAATTAAGTGCATTAGAGGTATCACACTTTATGTGCGCTATACAAATTTACGATTTACTTACTTACTTACTTACTTAAGTCTGGAGCGTGCCTGTGGAGTACTTGCAACATGCTGGTTGCATAATGCAAAATTAGCGCAGACATTCTTGTAACTGAATGGCCTATATTGTGCTGATGTGCTGTGTTGCAACTACTCACTCACTCACTTAGTGCAGACATTAAAAGCACTCTAACTATTCAACGAAACAAATCTACTGTAGTATAAAGATATGCTGCATTTGTTTATACAGACTTGGAAATCAGGAAATATTTTTTGTCCGTTTGCAAATTCAATACCTTTCAATAGCTGGACTAAATTTGGACGAAAATTAGAAAGTTGGACGAAATTGGTGATTTTGGACGGACGAAAAATGGCATTTTGGGTATTTCTTGTGTCCCTAGCCGTGTGACAGTGTTGATAGTATATGATGTTGTATATTGCAATGCCTTCTGTCATTGCTGTCTCACTGTTTACTGAATTTTTCAAACTCATCGCATTCGTTTTTAATTCTTTTTTAGTTTTCATTTTGTTCTGTCCAGTCAGCTGCACTGGCCGCTTAAGCACACACTAAAATAATCGTACGGCATTATTTAACAAGAAACGTTTTAGATTGTGACCAATCTCATTTCTCCTCGTGCATTATTTTCTCCTGTACTTCTACCCTAGAACCAAATAGGAATTGGATCGCATGAACCGTTTCAGAGATATGGCCATTGAAAATTATGCAAGACGGCTGGCAGCCACGATCTTGGATTTGGTCCAACCAGAAGTAGTGCCATTCGATCCGCCGACCTCGATAACCCTACCCTAGAACCAAACATAAGGTGGATCGGATGACCCGTTGCCAAGATATGGCCATTCAAAATTTTCAGAATGCAAGGTTGGTCGGTCGTCAATGTATACATTGATGTCATGTGCTCCTCTTCGCTATGTTAGGAAAATAGCGCGCTAGGAGTAAAAATACATATTGTTTTATGTGTTTGGTTGGATATGAATGGTATATCTCTGTGTGTGTGTTTGAAGTGTTTGATATCAGTGATAATGCTGGTCTCAAAAGACGTCTACGTACTCATCAACTATACTAGTTTTGTGGAGTCAATCTTCATGGCGTTGTCCGTCGTCGGACTCTTTGTCCTTAGATACACTCAGCCCAACATTCACCGACCCATCAAAGTGATTAGTCTTAATTAATATTCATCTATTATTATTAATTAATTAATATTAATTGATTAATATTAGTCTGCTTTATTGTCTGCACTAGGCTGTCGACCTGCTGTTGTTTCTAGTCGTCTGTCCAATGCAGTGTATAGCGTTGGACAGAATATAAATTCACTTTAGTGTGTCTGTCTGGTGTTCGGCACCTACGGACCAGATTTTGAGCTCAATTTTTGGACCAAACTTCACCGTATTTGGAACACAGCTTCCCCTTAGCACACAGGAGAAAATGTTTTTGGGCAGTCCCCAAAATGGGCGTGGCCAGGGTCACGACCAAATTTGTAATTTTACACCACTAATTATTTTTGCAGTCATTTTGCAAAAGTGTGGCTTGATGGTGTAGTGGTTGGGGCGTCTTACTTTCAGTCAACACTGTGCAGGTTAGAATGCGGGCCACGTCGCTGTCAGGTAACAACCTTGGGCAAGTTGTTCACACACACGTTCCTCTGTTTACCAAGCAGTATAAGTTGGTACCGGTGTAAAAGCTGGGAAGGTAATGGCGGATTATGTAAGAGATGGATTGCGACTCAGGAAGGACTTTGCACTTTTACTTTTTACTAAGCTTATAAAGAAAGAAAAGGTGAACAACAGTTAGCATTGCTCTCTTACAGCTCTACGACTTATGGCTGAGGTGCTCATCTCTGTTTCTTATAGGTCCTGAGCCGACAGTTAGCTTGTACCCAGTATTATGGATTGCGTATTATGGATATCATCCATAATACTGGGTACAAGCTAGATCGCAAGTCCGACGCCCTAACCATTACGCCACCAAGTAACCCGGGTAATAAGAGGATCAACAGTAATGCTACGTGTGACGTGTTTTCTATGTCAGGTGAACCTGCTGTTACCACTCTTCTTCCTAGTCATCATGACATTTCTGGTGGTGTTTCCGCTGTTCTACAACGCTGTTGAGTGTCTTATTGGTCTTGCTATCATAGCTACTGGACTCCCCGTCTACCTCGTACTTGTCACGTGGACTAGCAAACCTGATACGTACCGTAGATTTGTAGGTCGGTCCAGTTTTACATTATTTAGCAGCTTTGTCAAGCTATTCCATGTTATTAGTCTTTATTGAAAATAACAGACATATACCGCTGTTAAACAGTGAAAACAGTGAAAAAAATTAAAACACTAATAGCAGTCGTTGTACAACACGCGGTAAATGAAATTGCACTCGTCAATACTGCTGTTTTGGAGGGTAACTCATAATTACCGGGTGGCGCAAAAAAACGTCCTGAACATTCGCATGCGTTATGCAGCAAGTTATTAACCGATTTTTAAAATTTCTTCACTGCTACATTCAGCAGTAAATTTGCAATACCGGTATAATGATCATTAGAGATCCCACCACACCTAAAATGCTTCGCTACACTACCGCATGAAATATTGGTTTACAAAAATTGAACCTAACAAACAGCACGCCAACAATAGAACATGTACACAGATTTTTTGTCGTAACTCAGTCAATGCTAAGTTAACCCATGTTCTTATATATTCAGCAGTTTATGACAGTAATATTGTATGATAGCTTTACAACAGATGCTCGAAATTTCGTCCT
>Ga0209679_1001379_pt1 | contig 10349 bp, 7 predicted proteins | sample WorMetHEROISLAND_4_FD_187408 | JGI IMG/M metagenome (GOLD analysis project Ga0209679, IMG submission 187408) | Marine gutless worms symbiont microbial communities from Max Planck institute for Marine Microbiology, Germany - Olavius sp. 2 HERON... ...
TGTCTGTTTTCCTGTACTGCTTTGTTTGTCAGTATCAGTCAAGTGATTGGCTGTGAAGACCGCCTCTGAAATGACCTATACTGTGTCGGGTGGGGCGTTAAACTCTGCTCACTCAGTCACTAATTTCAGATTCAATTGTTGAAAATCCGTGACATAACACAACAACACAGTTACAGCGTATATTTGAAATGCCATCTCATTAGGTGGCCATAGGTCCGGAGCAGTTTATTCTGATATCTCGTAACTCAACATTGCTACTGTCTTGCGGGCACAATGAGCTGCAGCACATTGCTACGTCATTGTGTCATCTGCTACCATAGCATTAGGCCTATCTTTAAGCCGGTTCCTGGCGTCAGCTAGGACAAAACTTGTGAATAATAACTGTATTACTCTTTAAAAGCTGTAATATTTGGATGAAAATTGACAGAGATATTGCAAACATAAAACAGTGACATTTTTAGCAGTGAAAAACACGACTAAAATTGCAATCAAAATTTTGCAAGGTAGTGTACATCACACGTTAGGTGGGTTAATTGTACGCCACGTTTTTACGACTTTCCTATAGTGTGTGTGTTTACCAAAAATTGTGAAAATCGGTTGACAAATGTCAAAGTTTTGAGCGAAACCAAAGTGGGCTATGTTTATCGATACACAGTGTAGTTACTGTCTGTGTAGTGACTGTAGTCACTTATGATCTCAGATTGCACAAAGTATCACTATGGTGTCCATATATTTGACAGTTTCTTGACAGAGCATGTCCCAAGGCCTTCCCACATTATTAGCTTTTTCCTGTTTGTATTGCTTGCAGCTGTTTGATCTGTACAGTATAAGTTGTGAAATACATTAGCATTTGTGGGACTGGGAGGTTTAACAGATAATTTTTCAGCTATGCTGGATGATGATAACACTGTTGATGATAACAGTGTTTGGTTATGATGCTTGTTGGCATGTGTAAAACTTCGTCAGAAAGCATAGGAAATTTACATTTAACCTGTTTTCTTCAGTTGGGTAGCCTGGTGTTACATTAATTTTGTGTTTGCCATGTTTCCAGGCATTTCTGAATAGAGCGTGTGAGTTTCGTTAGCACGTTTGACTTTGTTCAGTGATCACTGAATCACTGATTAATGTGATTATAGTAGATTGCTTTGTGCCATGAGTACGATCTGAAGCTGTGTTTTCCAGGAGTTTGTTGAGAACTCAAACACTAAGATTGAGACACTGAAAAAGAAGAAGAGGAAGGTTCGCCAGAATGGTGAAGGTGGAGCTGAGGCATGAGAGATGCAGCGCATGACTGCTTTGTGAGCTAGTCTCAAACATACAGTGTTCACCTCAGTCAGCTTTGTGCATTAGCACATAATTGTTGTAGTCATATGAGATGTACTTTTGCTGTGTTCTATGCATGTCCTGTATCTGCTGTCACTTCATCTTTTCTCATGCACTGCACGACAAGCTTCTGCACAGTGACCGTCGTCTGCAGTTTCTCCAAAGTTGGTCCATACTATTTAAATGTTAGGAATGTCCTCTATTGGCGTGCATTGCTGATCCAACATGTTTGATATAATGTTTGTCAGTTACCTCTCAGGAAATTTTGTTACAGCATCTGTGATTACCTATACTACAGCTGGTTAATGGCGTATAGTGTCAGTCTTGAAGTCGGCAGAGTTTTGTAACAAAACTAAACTTAGTCATTGCTGTCATTTGTATTTGTAACAAAATAATTAGTTAGAAAATAGACAGATGAAGTTTAAGCTTCTGGATTTTTGATATAAACGTACTGTTAAAGTAAAATTTTCTGATAATCTTTCATTACTAAACAAATACTTTTAATGTATTGTTCGATGTAATATGCAAACGCCGTTTTAAATATGATGCGTCCATGTTTTCGTGTGACATTTTATTTTTGATACATTGTACACGCATGTGCTTTGCTTCAAGTGGTGTTTTGAGTCAATTGTTGTCAGTCATGCTATTTCTGCAGTGCCGTGCTGTAGCTTGTTAGACAGTATTGTGATGACAGTATGACGTGTGCAACTGAATATTGATTTCCTGTGATTTCAAACAGTTTTATGCCTGGTTTTCACCATTCCGTTGCTGTTTTGCCACCCGGGGCCACTTGGCGTCTGTCCGCACCTCAGATTTAAGCTTGTCTTAACACTGGTGCGATACCAAAGTTTTTACATCACATTACATTCTTCCTTTGCTGTTTCACCATTCCTGTTAGCCGTTGCCATTGCTGCTGCCGTATGCGTTTGCTCATCGGCATCGGTGATTGGTTGGCCAGCTATGGAACGGAACAACAGAAAAATAGAACTCGATCCTATTTCAATGGAAGAACAGTTACGGCAGCTTATTGTCGTTAACGGCTGTAACGGAATGGAATTTACGTAATTTTTACAGAACAACGGAATTTTACAATGGCGGAACGGTGGAAACGAGACATTAGACAGCGTGAGTGTCTCAGTGCATTATGACTGTATTGCATACAACATTTTTAACTGGCCTTTGTGCCCGGATTGTTGTCTCTTAATGTGAAATTTAAGACGTAATGATCTGTATGTAGTACCTGTGGATCTTGACAACGATAATCGTAATTGCATAATACATTGACATCTCCTAATGTGCCTCGTGCTGAAAACATTGTGATTTGTTTGTCGCAGCAGTTGCGGTATATTTCTGTTATTTGTATGTGAAAATTATTTCTATCAGTTAAGCTGAATTAGTGATTTTTCTGTCAAGAAAGTTAAACTAGTCACGTTGTGCATTAGCAAGAAAAAGGTCAGGTTGTATTTATGCTAAAGCTCCATGTTTTTTACTTGTTATTGGTTGTCATTTTTTTCTTTGATACGGCCATTATGCTGTGCATAAAAATATGTTCATTTGTGGTGTTTTAGTGCGATCTGTAATAAGAAACTGATTTCTGTGCTTGTTACAGTTACTGAAAAATTTATGAACGGATTTTGATGAAATTTTTTGGAGGGGTGGGGCATTGTCAAAGGAACAGTTGATTAGATTTTGATGGCAATCCAGATCATGATGCGGATCCAGGAATTTTTTAAAGGATTCTTTGTTTATTATTGTGATTCCCAAAGACAGCCAAGAATAAAACAGGAAAATCCTCGGTGGAGGTTTGAACTCTGTGAGTGCTTTCTACTTTGCATTTTTTACTGTAGTGGCTTTCAGTGAATTGGAAAGGTAAACATTTCATAAAATTATTGAGACTAAGCAGATGCTATGGTATACAGAGATCACGTTTTCAAATATATTTCTAATTAATGCTGAATACAAGTTCTCAGTTGGCAATAGGGATATACCAGATTTTTGATTTTTGAAGCCTGCCGGAGCTGCATTTAGCCGGATTTACGTCCTCAAATATGGCCAAAGCCAGGTCCGGATTTGGGAGAAAATTGTTGTGCTTACATAGTTATTGGTTTTTACAGTCTTTTTTTACAATACAACATTATGTTAAATTTAAACAGACAAGGAGGTATAAATGAGCACTTTGTAGTCATGTAATGATTGTGATTGGCAGTGCATAATACCGCCAAATCACTGAAATGATGAAAGGCCAAGTCTAGTTCTGTTGCTTTTGGCTGCATTTGAATGTGGAAATCTGGCCAGAAATTTTGCTAGAGCCGCATTTGGCCGGATTTGCCAGAAATGGCCATGTGCCTGCTGGAGCCTGGGCCGAAATCTAGCAGTTGCATCAGGGAGTATTGAAATGTGAGTCTGGTTATCACGTTGTTCTTGTGTACTACGTGCCTCACAGTTATTGATAGAGTTTTGAGTAGTGCATTTACGTAGAGCACGTTTTGCTGACGCAAACGTCACCATTGAACAGAAAAGTTCATTGCCACAAGTTGAATACCCAATTCTGGCATTGCATTTGTAGTTTTGTATCTATTTGTGTTGTGTTTGTAGCTGCTTGTCAATAATGCTTATACATGTATACATGTTATGTGCTGCTTAGTAGCTGGTAGAAGAAAATGCAGTATTTTGTGGTTTGATTGACAACTGCGGCGTTCCTGTTGATGTGTGTGAACCTATTTCCGGTGTGATTTTCAACTGTTGTGACTTGATGTTGTTTTTATTACCTTGTTGTTTTTTTATTAATTAGTCTATTTTCTGACAGTTTTGATACATTTTGAACTGGGAAGTGTCTTTATTGATGTTTTGCTCATTACGGCAGCTATGATGTCCCATAATTTTACCGAACAATACCAGTGGCCTGGTTGTTGCCGAGTCCATACCTCGTGTAGAATACTCAGGTTGATTTGGTTTTCTCAGGCGCTGGTGTTGGCTCTGACAACCTACTTATGCAAGTTTGTCTTTGAGGTATTCAGTCATTATTGAGATAAAGTGCATAATAATAAGAACTGTGATAATCATTACCGTTCAATACTTGACCCTGTTGGTTGGGTATGGGAAGCGCATCTGGCCTCTAAGACTCCTAATCCAGCAATGTACCAAAGTTTACTCCTGGCGGAACGTTCCAAACCTGGGATAACTTGGGAAAATTGGCCAGATAAATAAAAATTGAAAGTATAGTATTATTATTATGATGATGACGAACGTTGTAACATGGCAAAACTCTTAATACAGTGTTACAAGATTGTTGACTGATTGTTCATACAGGTTACAGCAAGCTGCAGGTGTCTGTTTGGTGTGCTGATGTAGTATTTTGCTAATGATGCATGCTTGATGGTGTATGATGCTGTCTGTAACCCCATAGAGAAGTTCAACATTTTATAATCAATTTATTCATTTGATGTCGATTGTGGCAAGCTTGATGTGTTTGTTACATCTTTTATTGCAAGCTTGTAGCTAATAAGCTTAAGAAACGTTGTTCAATTATGGCATTGCCTGTTCATGCAAATAAGTTCTTCATGTGTTACTGAGCTATATTATGTGTGTTTTACTTGATTGTTCATCACATTGTTTTGCCTTGAGTTTCATTTTCTAGTGAACTACGGCATGGAATAATAATAATGATATAACACAGGCAAAGAAAGTCAGGATCATTGCCCAGGAATTTGCATTCAATGTTTACTATGATGAAGCAATTTTCAGCTCTTTTAGGCAGACATTGAAATTGTAGATAGATACACTCTGACAGTGACTAACCGTTATTTAGTAATGGTTGGCTGAAAATACTTTTTTATTTATTTAATGTGAAGAGGAGTACGCAGTATAAAAATAAAAATAAAGGGAAAAATAATAAAAGAAAAAAACACACACACAAAACACCAGAACAGAAGGAAGAAACCACTAAATAAAACTACTAAAATGCTAATCATGTTAGTTACAACATAAAAATTCAATTAGTTGGCTTTATAACATGTTATTCCTTTAATACTATTTAGTCTGCTTTCAGAAATTGCTTTTGTATCTTTATGGTTTTGTCATGTTTGCGTGGTCCATGTACAACGATTTGATATCAGACCCATAGAGATTAGTAGTAGTTTAACATGTATGTTTGTGTATATTTTGCATATATCTCATTACATTGGATTATGTCTTCTTGCACGTATGTATTGTGAAGCAGCGTATTTTAACGTTGTGTCAAGGTATTATCACCGTACAGCATTCTGAAGTTAAATGTAAAATTCAAAAAATAAGTGTTGAAATTTATCAGTGTTTTGTTGTTTGTAGTTTTTACCGCGCGATGCACTGTGTGGTTTTGCTACAGTAAGTCGTCTGTCCGTCTGTCTGTCCGTCTGTAACGGTTAGGTACCACAGGCGTTACACGAATAATTAGCTTAGGTCTTCGCTCTTTGGAGCCAAAACATCTCTAAGCTAGTTCAAGGAGAACACCCCAAAATTCGGGTAGAATACGGGTGCAGTCGCTATTGTCAGCAGAAAACCTGCAATGTCTCTGAAATGGGGCAAAATAGGACCAAATTACTGTTGATGACTAATGGGAAGTCGCATACACGCTTTCTACCATGATTGGAACCGAAACAACGACCTTGGATGACCTTATGCACACTCTACTTTAAATACACGAGTTTTGGGAGCCCAATAAGAAAATTTGAATTAAGATAGACCTACATTATAAGTGAAGATGTAGTCTAGTTTCTGGCAAGAAGAAACAGACAAGAAAGCCGTGCTGTTGCAAGGAAACCGCGCGATGCTGCAGCTGTTCTTTTCGGTTTAAAGTTCGCTGACAACATTCACTACGAGAAGCCAAGCTTCGAAAGCCAGGCGTCAGAGGTCCAAACATACCGGCGCGAAACAGAATTTAACGCAAAATGGCCATTCAAGGTTTGGAGTCAGTGGATAGGCGATATTCGACTAAGTAATACTGTAATACTAAATACTAATGTTGGCCTTACTTGTTAAGGTTCCGACGATGTAGCGTCTACGAAAGATCCAGTGCACAGTCCTTTTGCCGATCCCAAATATTCTGCGGATCACGGTCCGCTTCCGCACATCTCCGCTGGTCACATGATATAAACAAGTTCTGCACAAGCCAGGGATCTTGGAATATATTGCCAGAATGTAAACAGTAGTAGAAAGTAACAAATAGTTTATGCAGTACAGTGATTCAGTATTTGCTAACAACAGGATATAGAGGCGAAAGCCTACGTCTTCTATTCCGATTCGATACGATACGAAAAAATTCAGAAATTCGCACCTCTCTAAATCACAGGGAAATAATAAATTTCTATGGTTGTTTATATTTTGAAAGTGTTTATATATGATAAGAGTAAAGTTATTATTTATTTATGATCACTATGCATAGTGAAAAGACTTATGATATGATTTATGATGGGTTTAAATAATTGTTGTACGGCATTTCTTAAATTACATAAAGCGAGATAAACAATGAACGACCTACCTATTTCAGTGGTTGCTGTAAGTAATCACCGTATTTTTCTTGATGTTAAGTCTAATATTATATTTTGTAGTAGGCGTTGCCGGATAAGAACAACATTCACTCTGTACGCAGTGTTAAAGTGTCACGATTTTTGTCCGAGAAGCTTACAGGCTTTACGCCGATGTTGTAATGAGTCTGGATGACATTTTCGGATATATCTCCTCGAAAACTACTCATATTGGGTATCAAATGATAATTTGGTGTACAGAATAGATTTTTAGCTTTTCTATGTGGGTATCTTTGATATCTCAAGAGTTGTGTCCATTATTCGTTGGCATCACGATAGTGATTCGGCTTATTTTGACAGGTGTTACCGCTCTGTCCGTCTGTCGCACTCTTGCACCCTTCTAAGACCGTTGGACGGAAGGAGATGCCTTTTGGCAGGTATACTCGTGTGGTACCAAGTAACATTGTATTAGACAGAGGACCTTTTCACTACCGGTAACTGAGTCACATATCACATGCCTTGTTTCTTAGCGATATCTGAGCTTCTTGTTCTGAATTATATGCCTTTTTGTTCTGCACAAAACAGATGATACTAGTTATTGTCGTGATGTTGTGTATGTTGCTGTGTCAAAGGAAACGGATACCAATGTTACAGATCAGTCTCAGAAGAAGGGCGTCTACTGTACTGATGCTTTATTTTTATTTCTGTTTATTGTATTTACCAGCTATGCTGTAAGTATGATGGATGATGTTACTACTACTACTACTGCTACTGCTACTGCTACTATTACTTTTGGGTTTTTAACTGGCTACTTCAAGTAGGCCAGGTCTCCAAAGTTAACCTTTGGGAATTGTCGAAGTGGGAGTACTTTACTGGCTGGATTCCCGTCCTATTAACCAACCAACTGTATCAAAGCACTAAAGGGATATTTATGGGTGATGTTACTTCACATAAATAATCATTAATGGATAGAGCAGCAGAACTTTGTTAATTTGTGTGTGAGAGATTACATGTATTTTAGTGATAAGAATATTTGGAATGAGAGTTTATTTTAGTTCGGTCATCTTGGTATATGTCTCTAAAGCCACATTTGTGTGCGATGTACTCTTAGTTGGGCATTGCTGTATATTCTGTAACTTTCGGAGATGCTCGTCGACTGCTGTATGGAGCTGATAGTTTTGGCAACATATGTAACCAGCGGTACAATTCTCCAATTGTGGGCATGAATTTGAGTGGACGTAACACTTTTGGATTACAGTGAGTATGCTCGTTGCAACAGAAATAGTAATCTCTTTAAAACTATTTCTTTACACTTTCTGCTGTTAACCAGTATTTTCTTTCAATTTTTACACGGTGTCAGCATACCTTGCTATGCAGAGACCTGTATTAGCTACGGTCGAGTCATCCATCCGTCTGTCTGTCACATGCTGGCACTGTGTGAAAACGACGCAAGCTAGGATCACAGAGTCTTCACCGATGGATAGCCCAAGGACTGTTTTGGCGATAAAAAGTTCGTCCAGAAATTCCAATTGCTTCACCCTGAGTAAGGGCATTAAATGAGAGTGGGATAGGAAAAATTCACAATTTTCAGCCAATAAGTCCCCGTGTCTCAGAAACGGTGCAAGATGGGACCAAAGTTATTATTAATGACTAGCAGGAAGTTGCATATGCCCTTTTGATTGGTGCCAAATATCAACGACCTTGGATGACTTTGAACAACTGATATGCACTGTATTGCAGAAAAGATGAGTCTTTCGGAGCCAACCACAAAAAAAAATTTGAATGAAGGTAACAATATAAAGTTTATTCAGATATTTGTAGGAGTTCTGTACAAAGGAGGCATCAAATGACAGTGGGGTCGCACGTCAACCCACATGCTGCTGTTGGCTGTCGCATGCATCTTATCATAGTGAAGTTATGCGCTATGTTGTAATAAATCGGATGATTCATTGGACTTAGGTGTTGGATGTTGGTGTAGGTCATTATGGCGATAGAAAGTATACTAAACTACAAAGAATTGCATTGCTGACGCCCTGTTTCTAAGCGATAGCTAAGCTTCTTGTTATTATGTGTAATGTGTCAGTTTTGGAATTTCCCCATTACTTGTAAAGTGTTGTCTACTGTTCAACCAAAGCAGTGACATAAACTTGTGCAGTGTGTTCACTCTGAAGTTATGAGTTTATTAGTTAGTATGCAGTCTGTAATAGGCAACACTTTGGTCTACATCAACATTTTTGCTCCACATCAGCCCTGTTTGTATTTGGATGGAAGACTATCTGCAGGCAGATAAACCATCTCGATATGTAACCAGCCACCCAATCAATTCAGCCTGGCCTTGTCTACATGGCTAGTCACAGTGAGTACTTGCAAAAGATGGGGAGTAAACTGGCACACCAGTACACCACACAGTGCACTAGTCCTGTATCTTCTATGGTCTTGCGATGTAAGCTGGTGTCTGGCTGAGGGCTAAAAATGGAGATCAGTCCTGCCCTATGAGCAATGTGGCTTGGGAAGGATTTACTTTACCTTTACTATAAGCAGCAATTGAATTGAGCAATTATTATTCTTAAGAAAATTCAAATTCACACAGAAACGTGTTTGTTTTTGCTAGATATATGTTTTCCATGAGAATGGTGGATCCTGATAATTCAGTGCAAGTTTGTGTTCGTCATTGCCCAATGACAGATATCACCACATGGCAGCAAGCAAGAGAGTTTGCTATTTACAACAATTCTAGACTTTGCCGCTATGATATCGATCCTGATGATTATGAAAATCAGAATTGGCTTTCACCTGTTGGTCCTTGTCCAAAACTTCCGATTTATAAGAGGTCAGACTGGCATAATGTATTTTCTGTTATATTATGTATAAAACTTGTAACATATTTACTTTTTCTCAATGATTCGACGATAAAAACTGTATTATTGTAACTGTTTATTATTGTACCGGGTATGCATAACGTAGCTTTATTAATAGATGCTTCAGACAGATTTAACCAATGTCTCTAATAGTCATTTGAGTTATATTTACATATAGGAGATATAGTATACTGCAAAGTGATGTGTATTTCAAACAAAGGAAGGACCAAACATTTATGAACATTTATATAGATGGTCAACAAATTGAGCAAGTGAGAGACTTTCAGTACTTTGGCAGTTTAATATCAGATGATGGATACTGTGAAAAAGAAATTGTGAGCACAATTGGGATGGCAAAGAAAGTTTTTCAGGACAAAAGGAAGTTATTTACAGGGAAAATGAATCTGGAACTAAAGAAAAGGATCTTCAAGTGCCTGGTCTGGACTGTAGCAATGTACACAGTGGAAACATGGACTTTAAGAGAAGTAGACAGGAAGAAGATAGAAGCCTTCGAGATGTGGAGATAAAATAACTAGGGACAAAAGAAATATGTTGTCCAAAATGTCATTTTTCGTCCGTCCAAAATCACCAATTTCGTCCAAAATTTCGTCCAAATTTCGAATTTTCGTCCAAATGTAGTTGAGCTGCTAAAAGGTATTTAATTTGC
>Ga0209679_1001380_pt1 | contig 10347 bp, 10 predicted proteins | sample WorMetHEROISLAND_4_FD_187408 | JGI IMG/M metagenome (GOLD analysis project Ga0209679, IMG submission 187408) | Marine gutless worms symbiont microbial communities from Max Planck institute for Marine Microbiology, Germany - Olavius sp. 2 HERON... ...
TGTACTAGTGTACTAGTTCTTTGGTGCAGGTTTTAGTATAGTTGTGTTTTTAGGTTTTTATGATTTTGTTGTGTAATGTTGCAATCATAGGTCAGCTGTGAGTGCTTGTGTTATGAGCCTTGCTGTCTGACTCACACTGCATATTTTTATTGTTTTGTTCTACTGTGCATGTTTGCTGAGCAAACTAAATAAATAAATAATAAATAAATAAAATAAACACGAAACTCAGCCAGGCTGACGGACCTGCGCGATAGCGATGCATTTAGTTGTATCTGTTGAACCACGTCTTATTTTAAGTGAAATTTGCAGAATATGTGGCCTGAATCCTCTTGAGGGTGACAGTACCAACACAGTACCAGTTCGTCAACTGCAGAAACAGCAGATAGGTTTTGTAGTTTATTTATAGCGATTGTATTGTTTTTTGAAAATTTATATTTCACAAGATAGTGTGTATGCGTACTCTGTTCACTGGCTGACAGATGTTGTAACTGTTTCTCTGAGGCAAAGACCAGCATCCGCTTCTATACCGTCGAACCACTGTCATGTATAAGATACGTCTCCGGGTTCACACCGCCGGTCTCTTTGAACTCTTCTAGTAGTACAGTATCTTGCAAAGACATCGGCTCTTGTGGCTGGATGCCTCGTTTCTGGCGACAAAGTCGTTGGCGGATTGTCTCTTTGGTACCCATGGCCGCCCTCGCCGGTGTTGTAGCTTGCAACAGTTCCGTCGCCAGTACGGTACTTGGACGTACTCCAGGAGCAGAGCGTACTGCTGTCCTCATCTTGGCCGACTCATTGGCTGCAGCGACAGTTCTGGTATCAGCAGCATGCGGATGCCCAGCCGTCTCATGAGGGTCGTCCAACTATAAACATTTGTGACACCAGTTGTTAAAATTCGAAAAGGTTCAAGGTCGTCATATCTTAGCTAACACTTTGCAGGCTTTGTTTATAAAGTGTACATCACTCTGACGTCACCAACAACAAGACTGTACCCAATTATTTTCAGTACGCATTACTCATTACAGTACTAGTTTGTGAACGTGTAAAATCACGATGTTGTTTCGCAAAAAAATTCGCAACTTTGCAACAGCAAGAGAATATCAAATGCCACTTGGTAATTTTATGCATGTATAATCAATTAATAACTTAATAAGCGTGTAAAATTTCACTTAAAAAGTCCGAGCGATTGCTGCGAAAATGGCAAAAAAACTTTAGGGGATACTTTTTGGCACACAGTGTAGTATTTAGCTGTTTCTTAAAGAGCCGATTCATTATAAAATCAAGTGCTGGTATGAGACTGAGTGCTAAAACTTGTGAAAATTACAACAACAAGAGATTAGGTAGGAATTAACTGATATCAGAGAGCCTCATCTTTTATTAATTGCGGCAGCGAAAATGCTAGTACAACTGTGCATACTGTGCATGCTCACGAATGTGGCAAGATACTCGTTCTGTAACATACTGATTGATTACTAAGTATGATTCGTGTAACCTGCATGAAAGCCCCAGTATATGTGCAATGTGTTACAGACCTACTATAGGCTGGCACAGAGTAATAAAATGTTGCACAGATTAGTCAGTAATTAGCCTGCACTGGTAGGAAAGCAGCAAACACTTTCATACGTCACGATGATTGATGTAGTAAGAACTCAGCTATTTTCTCAGCACTATGTAACTGAAGTCAGTGGCAAAAATGAAACAAACATCATCACAACTCACTTCAACAGGACGAGATGTGAGCTGAATGCTGTCGTTGCAATGGAAGCATCCACTGACAACATTACACAACACGTTGTGCTATCAGCAGTGAAACGTGCTGCATGATATAAAGGAAAAATAATCCATGTAATTATAGCAAGTAACTTATAAGAAACTACCGTATACACCTTTATGTTTGGTGAGATGTCTCAGAGATTGTTACAATATTTGTGCAACATACGCAAGCATGTAATACACATGCCTGCTGCAATAATACAAGACATTTAATGTAAAAATAATACGTGAAGTAATGTGTCTACATACCTGTACGTAACTCTCAGTAGCAGATGAAGCATCTGAAATGCCTGGAGCACTTGTAGTCTGTTCTGTCACGTTTATGTCAGCCTATATCACTGTAAACAAACACGACACACTCCGTTATGTATGCAATTACAATGGCCCTGAAACTGTTTTCTTAATTTTGTAGCTTATAGAAATCTCTGTGCAAACAGTAATGCATAGTACAAACAGATGAGCTTGTTTATGGCTAACTGTAACTTGATCAAACACACAGACAACTGTGACATACATATATGTATCAAATGTCTGTCTCCAGCTGACACTAACAGTTACTAATATTGTTGTAAATAGCATTAGTCCAGAGGTAAAGCCATATGTAGCATAATATAGCTAATAACCTTATGTTCACTGGCAACATTCCAAGTGACATGCAGCTGAACTGGACTTATTAATCCGTGGTCTCTCAACATGCCAAGTCTCAGACTGGAATGCAGTGCTGTTTCCGAACCAGGAACAACAATGACAGAGTCGTGTGCTGAGTTGTTGAGACTTGTGATGTAATCCAACAACACCGGCATTGCAAATACAGTGCAACAGTTCACCTTAGCCGTGTACTGTGATGACCTTTTGAGAACTGCTGTACGTTATGACCAGTGATATGCACACCTATCTGTATCCACTGTGGAATTTGTACTTTTTTCTGTTCTTTTCCACGTGGGGCAGTGACATGGACAAACACGAGGATGTATGTCAGAGCACAGTACGCAAATGGAATTGACATACATGTGTGACTAATTTTCTTATTTAACTGTACTCTATATGAAATGATCATATCAGTTTGCATGCTAACCGTAATGTCCTGATCAGCCGTGTGTTCGTAATTGCCGAACGTTGTGGAAATATGGACTGCAAACCCGTGTGCCTGAGGTAAAGTGTGCAGTTGTTGAACCTATGTTCTAACCATCTGGTGAACAAGTCGACATTCATCCATCCAGACTTTGCTGCAACTCTTAGACAGCCAGCTGGTGCCTGGTCTAAAAAGGCGGGCTTCATACGTACTCTTAGATAGACAATCATAGGAGGAATGAATGCACCATCTGCATTTACACAGTGCAAAACTGTCATGGATTTGCCCTTTTCCAAGCTTGTGATTGCACCTACTGATCGCTTCCCTTTAGCAGCCAGCACCGTCTTCTGTTCGATCCAACGCAGTGGCCGACGACGCGTAGAAATTGAATCCGCATGTACATGCCGTTGTCATAGCGAGAGATACACGTTTTTATTTAGGCGTCGTTCAGTAGGTTGCTCTTTTTCTTGGCCCGGCGGATGGTCATGCCATGAGCAACGCGTGCGATGTCAGCCTCAGTGTTCTGGGTCGTGCGCTGGAGTTGACCCAGGAACACAAACAGGTTCGGATGAGCCACCTGGACACGTCACCATAGAGCAGTGTGAAAGCTCCCCACCGCATTGTTTGTGCGTCAGTTTGTTATCGTGCACTGACATCCTCAACACACCGATGGTGGACTTGTTCAGCCACTGCCGTTCAACGTAGCGACACAGTCGAACAAGCTGCGCCTTCTGCGCTGATGTCGGCAGCTGGCAGCAACGGTAGTGATAGAAGACAGTGGTACACTACTTGTGTCTTTATCGTTGCAATATATATGCATCCGTCATCCCCAGCTTCTTTAGTCGCTTCATCACTGCCTGCACATAGTGGAACCAGCAGCAAGACGCACTGATCTCGTCGCCGAACTGCCCGCACTGCCGCCGTGGGCGCCTCCTCATAGTCGGCGATTACTTGATGTGGTTGGAACTCTGGCGCAAGATCGTGCAAACGTTGGAGGACTGCTGTATACAGCGTTGTCGTTTTCCTCGTCATGACAGCGTAAGCTACAGGAAACGAGTAGCCTGCGAACGGGATGAACACTGAAAACGTCGAGTCAACATATATCAGCTGAGCTGGTTGCAGCAGATCCAGCTGACTGTCGCTGGCAAAGACCAGTGCCATGTCATTGTTTACGTCAAATACTTGCCCACAGTAGAATGGCGACTGGGCAATTTCTACAAAATGACTGCCGATGATCACCTCATCGCTGTTGTGCGGCGTCTTTGGCATGGCCGTACGTCGCTGCTTGTACATCGAGCTTTCGATTTTGGAAAACGCGACATCTTGGCCACCGGAAGCAGATTCACGGCAAACATTGTCGAATATTTGCCGTAACGGAATCTCGTCTTCAGCAGCGCGCTTGCAGCATTTCTGAACGATCATCAACTTCATGATTTCATCTTTTGCGTCTGGGTGATCGTAGTGATCGTGCTGGTGAAACGTAACCATACATCACAATTTAATACTCAGAGTCCATGTAAGATAATGTTTTCATGTATTATGCACCAGTCCAATACTGTCGTGGCCGGTAAAAACAAATCGATGTAATATAAACTCTTTATTGGCTCACTGTTATGGAACGGGGTGCATAATGGGACACTTAACAGAATTTCAACTTTTACTCTATATAGGAAAGCAAACAATTCATTCAAAGACACCTGATATATAGCATTGACAGTACTCTATGTATGGGACATAAGCGTGGTTTAAAACTAACAACTAGTTATTGGCAAATAGTTTTAATGGACACAAGTTGTAAATCCCATTGTGCCCCACTACTGGGGATATTATTCTTCTGCTTGTACTGCATAGACTGGGGTTCTACTAATTGGTCCATCCGACCAAAACGTCAGGTGATGAATGTGTGGAAACTCAGTTTTTACAGGGCGTCAGCGTAGCTGCAAGCCCTGTACTAGCTACGGTCGGGATGTCCGTCTGTCTGTCTGTCTGTCACACGCTGACATTGTGTGAAAACGACGCAAGCTAGGATCACGAAATCTTCACCGACGGATAGCCCAAGGACTCTGCTTTTCGGGTAAAACATTCATACAGAAATTCGAAATGGTTCACCCCGAGCGAGGGCGTTAAATGAGAGTGGGGTAGGAAAAATTCGCAATTTTCAGCCAATAAGTCGCCATATCTCAGAAACGGTGCAAGATAGGACCAAAGTTACTATTAATCACTAATAGGAAGTCGCATACGCCCTTTCGATTCCTGCCAAAATCAACGACCTTGGATGACCTTAAACGGCCGATATGCACTCCGTTGCAGAAAAGATGCATCTTTGGAGCCCACCACAAAAAAATGAATGAAGATAGACCCATACTTTCAGCAGCTGCGTCATACTTAGCTGATGACTGTCGTCTTGTCGCCGACGCTCGTGAGCGACGACTACGCTCCACGGAGAGCCGGACATGTGTCGTTACCCGGACCCACAGCACCTTTGGTGACAGAGCTTTCGCAGCTGCCTGTCTCGGGCTATGGAACAGTTTACCACCACATCTTAGAGATGCTGACTTACCGTACAGTCGGTTTCGGCGGTCACTGAAGACATTTTTGTTTGGATAGTGGGGCCACGGCGCAGTGCGAACTATTTTAACTGCGCCGTCTAGAAATAATCTTACCTACTTACTTACTTTATGTGAGCAAGTCTTGACATCGTTTCAATGTCACAGCGCGACTATATATACGCTCGACTCTGCACGTGTGCATGGCTTCCTGTTTTCTACACGGCGAGTGTGTACGGCGTGCGAGTGTTTCGAGTATGACATTGTGATAGAATGCCTAGCAGCTGGCAGACGACGACGTTGAATGACGAAGAATGGCGACGATAATAAACGAACATTGAATGAATGAATGACTGAATGACTGACTCCACTGTATATACACAGTTGATGCGTCATAGCTTGGCAACTTACCAAGCACACTATACCTCTGTGTGTATCTCTGTGTGACAGTGAGACACTGACACAGCGATACACAGAGACACAGTCAGACGTACAGACAGACATACAGCCACGCTCACCCAGTCCGACCAGTGATGAGTCAACAGCTCTTTAGATATTTTAAGCAATTCGACGTCAACTCTAATTTTTCAGGAGGTCATTCTATGCAGCCGGAAATGCGGTACTCCTAACTCTTACAACAGCCTTTAAGTTCTCAAGACTTCAGTGTTGTTCTCGCGAGACGTCTCAAGACTCTATTTTCAAAGTCTCTGCAAGGGGCGGTTCTAGCCCAAAAATTCTGGGGTGGGGGCATTGTTCGATAAGCCCCTTCATCACCGAGTCCATTTTAAATAACAAAATGAAAATTGGCATTAAAGTGGAAACATTGGAATTTTAAATCGCTTAAAAATTCTCCCAGATAGCTTTTGAATCTGGGGGCTACAAGTGACTCTGAGGGAGGGGCACGTGCCCCCTGTCCCAATGCAGAACCTCCCCCAGGAGTCTCGCTCTCCGCCTGGAGACCGCCAGCGTTCATTGTTATTGAACAATAAAAGTTTGGAGTCTCAGTAGCAAGACCAAAGTCGTTCGTAGGTCAAGATAAAATAATAATTTATTGAGTAAATTACACAATAACGGTGTAAATACGAAAAATGCAGAAACAAAACAATCTACAAATATTTTGTTAGTCATATGTTGTATAAATTCGTGGACACCGAGGCGTTGATCATTCATCCCGTAAAGCTGAGCATCAGGTATGTTTTCAGGCGCGTTACTGATACAGTCCGTTACAGTCAAATGAGCACAGTGCACAGGAATTATCAATATATTATTAATAGTTAACAAATCCTGGGAACCAAGCAAGACCACGTCACTACAACGAAACAAGTACTCGACGAAAGATGGCGTGAAATTAAATAGAAATTTTGTCGTGATTAATGTCTTGCTGGTTAACTGATCATCGGCTTAACTTTTGTTGAATTTCATTGTGGCCTGCTAGTTAAACGTTCATTGCTGCTCAAGTCTCCACTGTCTCCGACTTCGTCTTGGTCTACTTTTTGTCTTGAAAGATTGAGAGCTGAATCGAAACCTGTCCTAGAATGTGATCAAAAAGAAAACGAAACTTCCCCGAGTTCTCTTGTTATTCACACACCTGGGCGATTTACCTGGACGACTGATCTACGTGGACAACTGATCTACCTGGATGATCTACCGGGACGATCTACCTGTACGACTGCTGTACTCAGATCGCTGACGTTGTCAGTCAACATCACATCCGCTCCGTCAACCGACGTCATTTAAACGCCGTCGCGACCAACCAAGGCCGTCGGACCTCCATCGGACCTTCTCAGTCGGAGGTCCGATGACCTGGAACTTGCCGCATGACCATCTCGGCGACTCATCATACAGTAGAGGTTGCTATAGTGTAGGCGAGCGCTTATAGAACAACAATTTTCTCTAAATGCTGATGTACTCGGCGCATTAGAGATGCTACATGTACATGCAATTGCGCTATATATATATTTATTTATATCCTAGCTTTACGTAGCCTAATATGTCTTCTCGCTATACTAAGTTCGCTTATTAATTTAATAACTGAAAACAAACTTCAAAACTGTTGATCTCGTGACGGATTTCATAGTCTCACCAGCATTCTTTCCGCTTCTTTCGTTAACTTTCAGTTCTATCAGCGGCAGCTGCAAACTCCCCACCCCCAAGATGTATCGTGTCGAATCGATACTGGGTCGTTTCTGCTGGACCCAACACTAACTTGGCACGGTACACGTGCAGTGTGAGTATGTCATTGTGAGTGGTGAATAGCATTGAACGTGAGCGCGCTGCGACGAACCGTTAAGACACGTAGTGTATCTAGTAACTAGTACGCACGTGCTCGCTATCTTCTCCGTCTTCCGCTAGTCGCGGTCGCCTTTAACCCATTACAGCAACGTCCACTCTGAGCGACTATTTCAGACAGCCCAGCAGTGAGAAGATCACGGCCTTGGCGGACGGACGCGGTAGTTTTGCACTGACTGGTTGTTACACTCGGTACAGGCAGGACAGAGTTGGCACGTGGAGTGACAGAAGTAATAGCAGTCAGCGAACAGCGAGTCGCGGTTGACGATCACTCATAGAACACGGAACATTGGAGACCACCGTGCAACAAGGATCAGCAGAGACTGTACCGGTCTCCATTCCAGGGAGCAAGGGATGTTTGCCAGCGTCTTCTAAAGGGTTACTGTAGCAGTGTCAGCTCTATAGTGGTCGTATTATCTTCTGATTGGCGACGAGTTAAACGCCAATCAAACTGTCGTGTGTGAGCTCACGAGCCACTGGTCACTCACGAGGTGGAGCCACTATCAGCAGGTGCGTGCTATACATCAATGCATTCTGCTATACTAGCCATGTGACCGACCGACCGACCCGCGTTTTGATGACGTCATCACAGTTTCCGATGACGTCACACATCGACTCGCCACCGCTAAGTCGACATTCGTTGTAGCCTCGTATCATGGCAACGCTGTTTCCGCTACTGCTGTTCCTAGTGACGTCATTCGTCATGGCTCTCAGTCACGTGACAAGACCGGAAACAAATTCCGACGACTCCTGGCGGACTGAAATTGGACTAAATGTATCAAGGTCGAGACATAACATTTCAAGGTCGTCCACGTTACATGCAGGTAAACTCGAGATTTTCTTGCTCACTGTTCGAACAGAGTAAGTTAGATTATCAAAATATCGATTTTTTCTAACATTGACCGGATGGACGTCTTTGAAAGTTAGAGTTAAACTTCTTTCCACCCCTTTCTTTTCCCTTCTCGCCGTGAAGTGCCCCTTGCATGCCGCGAAACGGTGTCCGTTATAAAGGGAGGGTCTGAAAGATAAGCAAAGTAGTTTGTATGCGTGGCAAAAGTGGCAGCCAACAGCATTCTTTGACACCCACTCGAAAGGTGGGTGTCAAATGACCCCCCCCCCCGTCTGACCCGTGCGTCTGCGGTATACGTGATTTCCAACTTGACATTAGCGTACCGGTAGTTGATGTTGCCTGTATACGGGGATGACGTGGGAATGTGAGCATTTGCTTACTTCTTATTTATTCTCTGTAAAAACAATGCGTTAATTATTATTATAATTATGTAGTTATTTTTTGCTGTTAATGGTTGGCACCGTCGTTCTGGGTTTCGGTATCGAGTATCTTGGTCCGGTCTTCATATAAACGAAGACAAAAATTTTTATGTAAAATAGATAATAATAAATAATATTGTCATTGTGCTATCTCGATTGCCACTTGTACAGCTGTTGAACTTGATTTATAGAATGCGTGATTAGTAGGCCTATATACAGTTAAGTTGACGTGATTGCAGCTGTTTGCTGGACTTCTCCTTTGTTGTTTGTTTGTTTTCTTTTTTTCTATATGCTGTCATGCCAGTGACGAATAAAGTTGAATATATATATTTCACATCACTGCTGGCTGCGGTAGGTAACACCATGTTGGAAACTGCGATATTCCGATGGCAAAGTTTACACTTTAATGACTAAGGCATTCTAAAACATTTTATCGAGAAATTTGGACACTAACTTACCAGAATAATTATTATCAATGAGTTTAGTCTAATTATGCGAAAATTTGTCATTTTACTGCATTACATCCAAGTCGTCAGTTTTTCCGGCCACCCTGTAGATGAAAATAAATGTAATTCTGTAGTAATTGGACACAGAGTACTCGTGTGTTTTCATTCAGTAAGCTTTGAGCATTAGTTCTTCGATCTCGTTGGTATTGATTAATTTGGATACGCAGTCATTGATCTGACAGTGACGTACGTGTGAGCTGAGCATTACTGCAACTGTAACAGCAAAGTGTGAACGGATGCTTACAGTGCGTCGCAGTGCGCAGCCGGCCGGCTCACCCCGAACAGCTAATCGTCGAATAATAATGAACTGATTTAGCCAAGTTTGTAGGTCAATAAGTGTGTCACCGGTTGACCCAGATATTGCTGCCGACATTTGTAACTTGTTGAGACAGTAGACTATAAATAGACCATCGTCATAAATCATTTAGTAAACACTATAAACTTTATACAGCATAATACGTTTTAGTCAAATAAAAAATAAAGAACAAATGTTGTTAAACAAAAATTACGTTTTGATTAGAAAAAAAGTGAAAATCGTTAGAAAAGTGAATAAGTTAACGAACGAAAATGTTAGAAATCGAAATTAGAACTAAACGTCTTAAGTCCCGTTTATAGCGACACAACTCAACTCAACTCAACTCAACTCAACTGCCAGTTGTCGATCCGCCGACGGCGCGTCGGCGGTTCTGAACGTCTTGACCCAGTTGAAGTAGTTTGTGGGTCATGACATAACGTCATGCATGATGCAAAATAGCCACGAAATTCGCGAATTTGTGTGACTGTATGACCGGATAGATAGTACGGAAGGTTGGACAGAAGAATTAGAAAATAAACTTATTGAACTATAGCAGCAGAATGAGTGTTATAAACAACGAACTGACCTGCTTAGCAC
>Ga0209679_1001381_pt1 | contig 10347 bp, 7 predicted proteins | sample WorMetHEROISLAND_4_FD_187408 | JGI IMG/M metagenome (GOLD analysis project Ga0209679, IMG submission 187408) | Marine gutless worms symbiont microbial communities from Max Planck institute for Marine Microbiology, Germany - Olavius sp. 2 HERON... ...
CCGACATTTGTGGTTAATAATTAATTGAATACTATTCTATCGTCAAATAACCGCAGTTTAATTGCACATTGGAACTTCTGCGTCATAGAATTTACGTATGTGCGTTAATTTTTTTAACGGCGTTAATTTTTTTAATCGCGATTAATTCTTTAACGCGCGTATTAATTAACGCGTTAATTCGACAGCTCTAATTATTATTATTATTATTATTATTATTACTATTAATGAATATAACAGCTATTCCAACTGGTTTCTGTTTCTGTCTGCAGGTGTTGTGACTTGATTTCAACTAGTTTCTTAATCGTGTTTAAACATGTTTACTGACAAGGCGTCGCTGTAATGCACCACAATGAAAACATCAACTCCTGAAAATTTAGAAAATTTCTCTTTATTAGCAACTAAGATACGTCGTGACGACATACAGAAAATTCTAGAGTGGACAAATATGCCTTAGATTGACGGCAAAAAACAGCAACTTGAGCGAAAATATACATTACATATCAGTATAGTTGTCAATGAAGTGCACAAGTAAAGAGTTTCACTAGCAATGATGTACTCAGTGAATCAAATGGCTGATAGCAATCAGGACGAACATGTTTGCCAAAGCAATCTAGGGGGCCTGCGGCTTGACATGTCACGAAATTTTCAAAACAGGGTGACAAAATGGCGACATTTTGTGCAATATGAGATTACAGTCATTATGCAGTCAGTGACTGATTACAAAATAACACAGCTAAAAGAAAGCTGTGGATTTCTGGATTTAATTCACTGAGAACACGTAAAATAATAATAATCATCATTATCATCATCATGCTTTATTATTACTACTCTGCCATCAGCAGGTATAAAACTGCCTTGCAATCAAGCCGCTCAAACTTACTTAATCTAAAGACAGGATACGACATTGCACACGATTTGCAAAAACTAGTCTCACAATGTCTACAAAATGGGTTAGTTCTTTTAGAAATAAGACTACACATGAAAAAACGACTTATGAAAAAAAGACAAAATGGCACCACTAACACACCCTGTGACCAAAAAACTGCCACTCATTTGACTTAAATATAACAACCCGTGCAATGACTTATTTTACTGCCAAGAAAAATACCAAACCGACCAGCTAAGATAATTCTGCATACCATAAAACCTCTAACAGAAGCCACCGGCTTTCTATTAGAACAAGTTACTTCTGCTCCCGGCTTGTATTAGAGACCCGGCTTATATTAAAACATTGTCAACTTGTCATACCAAAGTAATAAACTTTTTCTATAAATAGTGTGCACAATTGCCATTGACTTTTATCGTGTATGTCTTTCTTTTTCGACTACCGCCTGTACCCGTTTCCATTATTATTCACTTACGCACTGGCTATGACGTCTACAATAGCGTCATTACGTCATAAGGTGGCACCCGGCTTCAATTGAAGACCCGGTTTATATTAGGGACCCGGCTTCTATTGGAGACCCGGCTTCTATTTGAGACCCGGCTTTTATTAGAAGTTTTACGGTACAAACTATTAGACTGTAACTGACTGGCAGGTGACTTTCAGAAGAGGAGTGAAGATGTATCTTTTTAGGACTGCTTTCGACTTTTAGTTCTTTTACTTAAACGAAGTAATGCACAGTAAATCTGATTCAATGGTACCAATGGACACCAGCACTGATTATTGTACTAAATCCTACACTGTGTATACTACTGTATATTACAAAACTTCTTTGATCTGCTGGGTAACAACGTCAAAATAACAACAAATTATGCATATAGTTACTCGCGTGCAACATGGTATGAAACATCGCATAATATTCATTTTGATCTGCATTCTGCAACTCTCGTCTACTTACTTGCTACATTATGTATACAAACAACATCAACAACAAATACATTGTCAGTACATACAATAGTTCGGCTCACACGCACACTCGATTCACTTTTAATAGCGATTAGTGGTTTTCGTAACGACAGCAGTAACAAAATAATGCAAATAAATCAAATCACACGCAATTCGTTGTCACAAGAAACGAGCCACATTAACACAGTCTCTCATGCAATTACTTAGACATTCATGCAGACTGTTTTCAAGCAAACATACAAATTGTCCTTCGAGCAAACGGAAGGGATATTATGCGCCAGTCACTCAGTGATGCCAGCAGTAACTTTCACAACAACATAGGCTGGTCGACTGGCACTTTCAACACAAGCTGGTTTTATATACACAGACATTGTTTTATCAGCCAGATTCCAAGAAGCACATAATAGGTCATTTCGGGGACGAGTCTTTCCAGGCAATCACTTGCACTGGTACTAACAACCAATAAAAACCAAACACACAAAACCAAATACAGTAATCCTATCTAGTGTCTATCTTAACTAAAATACACACAAGAAAACATAAAAACACACAGCGAAGTCCCTAGTCTCTAAATCTACATAAGGAAACGGGGGTGACTAGGGGTTGGCTCTCACACAGGGCACGGTCGCCAATTCCTGTCAGCGGTGGAGACGCCACCGTGGTACCCCCGAGGTGTCAATTAAAAATGACGGAGCAGGATACTGGGCTATGATAAAAGATGAAATAAAAGGAAGACATGCTGCATCGAGGTGTTGACAGTGAACAACAAACAGTATACATACACAGATACTCCTGAGACAAGTTCAATGTAACATGCATTGACAAACATCAATGACTAAACTGAAGCCACAAGAAACACGACATTGTGACGTTCGTCTAGAAAGAATGAGCAGAATTTAACGTCCTACACATCATATAACAGGCCACTCAAAGACGAGTCTTTCCAGATAATCAATTGCACTGACACTGACAATCAAACTCACTACAACCAAGAGAGAATACAGAAAAACACAAAGACCTAACGCTAAGTCGAACAAACTGGGTATAGTTAAGCAAAAATGCCACACACACACACATAGATACACACCAAAGTATAAATCTAAACCATCAGGCCTTACTTCACCCTGTAAGAACAGCTCGTGTATGAGTGTGTGCACTGTGCACACTGTGCTACAAAATAACAGCACAGAATAGTTCTGACAATCTTTCAGACAATCATCACTCAACAGACGATGTCTACTGTTCCTTACAGTAAGAGCAGTATTGTCAGTTTCTATAACATGACAGTCTGGACATTATGCTGCTGACCAAAGCATGCTGCCATCTCAAACCGTGGCAACTGAAAGATTAATATAATAAAAAGGCACTAGCATTATAGTAGATCACAAGCAAGGGGCCTCTCATCTTCAGGGTCCTCAGCACAGCTGAGGCGACGCTCTCCGGCGAACACTTGAGATATGTGGCAAATCAGGTTCCCACCATACTGTTAGTGTGGCTATTACTGTAACTACATGCACTGTACCTATGAGCATTAGCCTTCCACCATACTGTATCCACAAGCACAGTTTGAACTTCAGATCTGTTGTACTTCCCGAGATACCACTTGACGAAAAAATCATTAACTAATCACCCAGTCAGCCACCCAGCCGTCTATCCACCCAATTAGCTCAAAATGACACCTCACCTGCACTGAGAAAACTAACAAACTGTACGTGCGCGTGTGTGACTATCTTCAAAGCAAAATATGTACACTGTTAAGTGCCGCATCAGACATACAGCTAGCACTTTATACAAACTGTACATTGCACAGTCTCATGATGACGACGATGATGACGATAATTTTTGTAAGGCGCACAATGTCAACAATCACAGCTGAATCTAAGGTGCCAGCAGTCACTAGGTGGCAGCACAGGTAAGGTATCGATAGACTAGAAGAAAAGGTAAATCTGCACACGACATTTGAAAGTGTAATATTTGGACTGAGCGTGTTGTCAAACAGACCACGAATCACACGGTCGATGCCCAATCACAGAGGTTTCAAGAAAAAGAAGACGACGCAGTAAACAGTTGATGACAATGGCGACAAAAGCACTCTCAACATAAAATGACTACAAATGAATTTAAAAAACAAGTACGAAAGGTACTATTGGACCCGAAGGTGCATGCTCGATGGTAAGCCATGCTAGAGTATGCCACTCCCTGGCGGACCACGGTACATGTAACCTATCGCAGGCTGCGGCTGCTCCTGTGCATGCTACGTCGCTGCAAAGCCAGTACACTGTGCAGTATTGAGAGCATTTAATTAGCTAATTAACTGTAAATTAATTGAAAATGTGAGACAGTAGATCTGCGGCGACGGCGAGTATGAGCACAAATGTGTATGCAAAGTTTCGTTGCATTCGTTGCACTGTGCATTAATAAAGTGTTAGGCATTTTAAGAGAACTGATAACAACAAGAAGAACAAGAACAACTACAGTAGCGTTTAGGGACGCCTTCGGGTCCAAAAATAGTGAAGAATGAGTTTCAGTCGTCCAATCAACAGTGTCAAAGCACTGAAAACTTCTGTAAAAAGACAACTTAATTGGCAGCACCGGCTGCAAACATCGATAATAACGTCACACAAAAAATAACCAAGATACCTGAAAATGTAAATTAGCACGTCCTAAAACTCACGAGATGAAGCCATCACATGCTGCAATGTGTAAAATGTTTTTAAAATTATCATCAACATCATAACACTGATGACCTCATATTATGTCTAGACAACAAAACCCTGTAATTATTGTATGGCACCATGAAAATGACACTTTGGCATTATGCTTATCAGTTAAAGCCTGCTATGGTCCTCGCAGCTTCACTGCTGCAGGATCATCAATGTGAAACTCCTTACCAGCACCTCTATGTAACTACCAACTTCCATCGACCTCACTTCATCATCAGCTGAAGACGGAACTGTTTAACAGAGCCCAACACTTATCACAAGCATGCAGGGTTCCCACACTTTTAATGAAAAAAAATTCCAGGACTTCTCCAGGACTGTCAAAACATTTTTCCAGGACCTTATCGGAGCCCGCCAAAGACAAACAGCAGTTACTTACTGTACATACAGAGTGTAATCCAATGCATACGGAATGTCAAGTATTTTGAAATTTATAATCCTTGTGTTTAAGTAAGCAAGTGTTATGCTAATGCTACACATTTATTTTGAACCCCCAGTAAATTCATCAACTATGTGGGGTCTTCATTTTCCAGTACTTTCCAGGACCTTAAGCTTTCATTTCCAGGACTTTCCAGGACCAAACTGATTTTCCAGGACTTTCCAGGGCCTGGAAAATCCAGGAAAAAATCCAGGACTTTCAGGATGCGTGGGAACGCTGGTATTGCTGCTGCAACAGCGAAGGAACACCAAATTTACTGATTCTCATCATTATGTGAACACAACTGTCACACACAATCATAGTTCACATAGCTCTGTGGGCTCTGTATTCTTAACGAAAGAGTCAGCTCGTAAGCATCCGCAACTCGGCCACTGGATATTCATCCTTTCGCATCTCACAAATGCGTGTCGAAAGTTATGCAGAAAGGACAAAATAACACGGCCGTATCGCGCGAGAAATATGCATCACAAACAACATCAAAAGCATTACAACTGCCACACTGCACAGAGACAGAACAGGTGACCTCTGACACCTGACCATACGAATGAATAATTATGAAATATTCCGGCATGAAACAACAGCCGAGATTATGACACTAAAATGCACGCAACTGGCAATTTCACGAAAAAATGTAAGAAAAGTTACATTAAAAACCCCAGCAGGTGACATAGATCATTAGACTACTGTTGCTAGAGACGATCAACAAAATCTCAAACTATAAATTAGAAAAATGCAGAATGAAATTGCACGCTAACCGTCACTGCTTTAGCAAACCTACATTTTACTCCTACTCACACTGTCATATCTAATATTAAAAACAGATAACTCAGAAACGATTGAGATTGATCTTATTCACCGTCACATTAAGACGGCAGCAGACTGTTACTAATACAGGATGGCCACAAAGTAGGAGAAAAAAATTTCCCGGAGTTTTCCAGGCTTTTCCAGAACCACAAACTTTTTTCCACAGGTTATCACAACAAAAAGTAAATGTAATAATGACTTTCATCAAGGGTCATTCCACATCAACTCCAGCAATATAACAGGTCACCACCGCACTCTGACCTCGTCTCTGTTCCTAATGATCCTGTTTACCCAGTCAACAGCTGTTTTACACATGTATTTGAATGACGAAATAAAAATACTTTGTTTGTTACAATTTTTCCCTGAGGCTGCACAGAATTCTCTGAAAATTCAGAGTTTTCCATGTTCAGAGAAATCCCTTTTCCAGGTTTGTGGCCAGCCTGTAATACTACACTACTATTACTACTACTACTACTTTTCACTTCTGGTTAAACCGGCCAAATTTCTCGAGTCACTCCAGGTTATTCCAGGTTATACCAGATACCCAAGGGTACTTTTAGGAACTGTCAAAGCACGAGTATTTACAGGCCGAATAATGTTCTTGCCAACCAACCAACAGCGCCAAGGCACCGAGGCAGCTGAACGTCAGATGCACATATTATACACGTGTTCCATATTTATCTCCGCCAAGTGAACGGAGTGAATGGCAGAGATACTGTTTTCATTTCATCAGACCAGTTGAAAATGGTTAAAGCTACAGACTTCAAATTTGACATGCATGTTCCCAGGGACAGTCCAGACATGACCCCCTTAAATTTTTTCGAAAACGGGGCGTGGCCAGGGCGTTAAATGCTAATTAGCTCCAAAATGGTTACAGACACGGACTTCAAATTTGACGTGCACGTTTCCAGGGAGAGTCTGGACATGACCCCTTAAAAATTTTACGAAAGGGAGCATCCATAAAAATTCACTTGGCAGAGATATGTACTCTCACAAGCGCCTTCTAGTTACATTTTTGTAACCTTCTACCATATGTCTACAATCAACAATTACCTGCATGTCACGATTATGACATCTCCAGTCGAGGAGCAGAAAAAAACACTATACGACTACAAAATAATGTCTGCACAAAATTCCAAACTGAAATAGTAACATTACAACGAGCAGTGATTAGCATGTCTTCACTGGGCTCAATAGAACATATACACGGTTATTATGCAAATCTGCCACAACCATTCGATACAATAAATAATAACGTTCATAGATTACTGCTTTTGATTTTAGTCAGACTGGCCCAGTGGCCAATTTGAAAAACTACGTTAGGCGGATGCATAAAAAACAACTGCAGGTCTGGCTATATTTTGTGTCCTCCAAATCTATTTGCAGACACATTTTTGCTTCACGACGTCCAATAAACAGTATTAAAGCACCAAAAAATATGCCTTAAACAGCATGCATTTGCCCCGTTTGAGGGCTCAGAATGTGTCCACATGTAATCTGGAAGCTTTTCTACAGCATGACAGAATTATGGCTGCTTGTTCTTCCTGACATCACTAACTGCCTCAGGTGAGTGGAATTGAACCCAGAATCAGCCAGGTGGTGTAAGTCAACTAAGCCACAACTGCCCTCTAAAGCATTTAAGGTGTCTTGCATGATCAAAGATGCAGATATATGTCGGTTGGCTGTTCAACGGCTCTAGACTGGCGGAGGTCCACGGACATGCTTCAGCTGCGGATTAATCAGCAGACCGAGGTCGTGAAGTGCCTCGTTCCAGCGGTCACACAGCAGATACAGACCTCCAAAGAGAATGACGAGCAGCAGCGGCAACGGCAGCGAGTACCTGAGAAGCCGTCGCAGCAGGCTTGACGCCACACCTGCCTTGACTTCCGACGGCTTCATCACTGGCTCGGCAGCATCAGCAGCAAGCTTCTTCATTAGACGAACTTGCGGTGCAGCATCGGTAATGTCGTCGACTTTCAACTCCGCTCGTGTGAGAACTTCGTCAACTGCCTCATCTTGTGATAGATCCCGCTGCTTTAGCACATCTGATCCATGTTCACCAGCATCCATCGTTGGCTGCAGCTCAAATAGAGCTGCATCCAGCGCATCCATCTCCTCCACGCTGTACACATTCCAAACAAAACACAACAATCATACACTGACATACCTTAACATTAAACATTGCTACAGCAGTCTAGGTTGGTTGGTTCGGGCTTAACGGCACTTTCAGCACAGGGTTGGCTATATCATATCTGTTGTAGTTTATAGTTTCAACATTTGGAGAAACACAAAATCAACTGCAAAAAATCATAACTAGCAACACAAAGAACCTGAATAACAATAATGAAACTACCTATCAGGCTATGCACATACACAAACATACAAAATATTCACACACACACACACACACATGCTAACTAATTATACAAAACTAAAAACCCGGTTTAGGCGCCTTTTATGCCATATGGCAAGGTAATGGATCCGACCTATTCTACAGCTCCTAGGACCTGCACAGGGGTTATTGCACTCTATAAAATGGCTTTACAACATCACGCATGTGAATGCTAATCACAGGGTGAAAGCAGTAATTTAAGCTTAATGCTTCTGCAATATGATTCATATAGGTCTAGCATGGCTTATAACACAGCGGCACACAATCATTTGTCATCCAAAGACCACTAAATGTTGCCCAGATCAATGCCACAGCTGAGTATGTAAGTAAGTAACCGCAAAGCATATGTCATATTTTTGTCGTTAATCTCTCGTATGCTGTGGGCTGCATGACAATCAGAGATGTAGCAAGTACGAGAAGTACAAGTACAAGTATGGGTACCAGAAATGCAAGTATGAGTACAAGTACAAGCACACTTAGGTCACAAGTACAACTACAACCACTCAAAACTTAAAATGAAGCACAAGCCAGGTACTATAACACAGCTAGCAATCCAGACTTACTGAAGTCAAAGAAATCGCCATCTCTGTAAAACACATTCATAAAGCTGATATTAAATTTATGACAATCCTTTGTGGGCTACATGTGGCTTGCTGGCCGGATGCTGTGCACCATCTATTTAACGGTATACCAAAAAGCAGCATTTTTTCACGGGGACATGTCGCTATGACAACAAACCTCTTGTCAACAGCAGCTGATGCCGGTTTGTGTGAGTCGGCGACAAGACTCTGACGATGACTGTCAAGGCGTTCAATGATCTGACGACATTTCCGCTGCAGGCACTGAAGATCATCGCTGGCAGCACACGCGCCTTCACGAAGATCGGACAGCATCTCGCTGCTACAGACGCTTTCCAGCTTACAATACAGAGACTCCATTAGTCGGAGTTTGTCCTCATGGGTGGTCCAACAAGCACGCATCACCTGTTACAACAGCATCATTACCGGACGCTGTTTTTACAGCTGTTTCAATCTTAAAATTTATACAAGAAAGCCCAGCTGTCGCTGACAAACCCGCGCAATGCTTGCGAAAAGTTTGCACGGTTTATGTAAGAGCAGTGGGGTTGTAAGCTGCAGATAGGTTGCCTATCGATAGCGTGCCTATGGTGTCCTATTACGTCCTATATAGTAACTGTGTCTGTAAAATGTGTCGCTTTGGAGATACTCGCCTTCTAAAACTACCGTGACCTTGAAACCCGGGTCGGGGGTCACTCAAGGTCATCGAAAGTGACACCATTCGATAGCCTGCATATGGTTTCCTATTACCGTCCCATAGTAACTTTGTGTCTAAAATGCACCGTTCTCGATATATGACGACATATTGGTCGAAAATCGCCGAAAAAACCCAACCCACCACCATTTGGCACGTTCCTTTGGGGTGACCCCTTGCGAATTTTTCGATGAATCATACCTCGCCAGAAACTAGAGTGATGGGGCTATCAGACGGTGTACATGTCACGATCCTGCTTTCGCTCTGCTGGGCACAATACCGGCGTGTGACGGACAGACAGACAGACACGTCGCTATCGCAAAGACCCGCACTAGCATAGCGTTGCGCGGGTAATAAACGGTACAAGATAACGACATAGTTATTATTGCTTGTGTGACTGATGTGTGGTAATCTCATGGACAGATTTGCTATTTATGTAATTTTTGTGTGTTTTTGTGTTGTTTATTTATATTTTGTTCGCGTGTTTGGTGAATAAAGATTTTCAATAAGAGGTTTTCTCTTCTGCGTCAACCAGTACTGCTAATGATGACCCCTGAGTGACCTTTCCAGGTCACTGCTCATGGTCTGCCGATGTTGTTGCAATGTTCAGGTTCAAAACAGTCATTGCGAGTCATTCAGCAGCAGACAGAGCAATAAGTACTTGAAGCGAACCAAGAATGGAATGTGGCAAACGGAGAAGCTGAATCTCAAGACTGGAATGAACATTCTGCACTGGAAAGCCTTCCGGCCTCCAACACCTACCGCCGCAAGGATGCGGAAGCCTGTCCTCATTCAGAGCATTGATATTTCAGGTATGTTTCGCCGATCACTTTTATGTTATTTGTTACTTACTTACAGGGGCGTCCATCCCCCC
>Ga0209679_1001382_pt1 | contig 10345 bp, 5 predicted proteins | sample WorMetHEROISLAND_4_FD_187408 | JGI IMG/M metagenome (GOLD analysis project Ga0209679, IMG submission 187408) | Marine gutless worms symbiont microbial communities from Max Planck institute for Marine Microbiology, Germany - Olavius sp. 2 HERON... ...
TAACTATTTTATGTATAGACGTCGACCTGCAAAAATATTTTTTATGACCCGCCTATAAGTCGACCCCCAACTTTCATGGTGAATATTTGTCCAAAATTTTTCGACTTATACGTGAGTATATACGGTAAACCTTATATTGCCAGAAACTAGAATCCCTAACCCACATTTTTATCGTTGATAGTAGGGGTCTGTCTTCATTCAAATTTTCATGCTAAGCTCCAAGAGATGCATTTTTGTGTAATACAGTGCATAATAGCTGTTCAAGGTCATCCAGAGTCATTGATTTTGGCACCAATGGAAAGAGCGTATGTGACTTGCTATTAGTCTTTGATAGTAACCTTGGTCCTATCTGGCACTGTTTCTGAGATATGGCGACTTAATTGGACGAAAATTATGAATTTTCCCTACCCCACTCATTTAGCACTCTCGCTCTTTATATTGCCAAGACTACAATCCTTGATCTATCCATCAGTGAAGATTTCATGATTTTAGCTTGCATCTTTTTGACTCAATGCCAGCATGTGTCTGATGGACGGACAACGCGACCATATCTAATATAGGGCTGTAGATAGCAAGCTGTGCTGACGCCATATAAAACTAGTAGTAGTAGTAGTAGTAGTTGTAGCAGCAATAGCAGCAGCAAGTCATTGCAACAAATATGTTATTTTGGTAAGTTTGTACTTTTGTATTTGGTAAAAACATAACACGCCTAATTTTCAAAATTTCTTAAGATTTTTCATAAGAATATCCAAAGTGCCTGCCTATATTCTTCCTAAGTCAGTAACTTAGGATTTCCTAAGTTTTTCGTTGGAATTTCTTAACTTGATTTACGAAAGCTGTCTTAACTAAGTCCACTGAGTATCTTTGAATAAAGTCAAGTTGAAACAGACGATTAAATAATAATAATAACAATAACAATAATAATAACAATAACAGTAATTTCTACAGTTTCAAAGTTGTTTTTCGATGAACTCTTACACTTTAATTGGTTCACAGAGTATTCTGTGAACCTTCGTCTTAACTGCTTATTAAATAGAAATGCAAGTGGAGCAGACTCTTTCGCTGTGGCACCATTGCCAATGCTCACCAATGTACACACCAGTTGATTGAGTGATTTTGGCAATTTTTCTGCCTAAGTTTGCCGCAGATGATATTTATATTAACTTTAATATCAAATACAATTTATGTAAAGCCTTAAAGGTGCAAAAAATCAGTATAATAGATGCACCTAGTTCAATGTTTTCCTAAGTCGCCTACGTTATGTCGTCAGTTATAAGTTTATCTGAAGTTATGTATAAGATTTTTTCCTAAGTTTTTCTTAAGGTGCTTTGTAAATCGCATTCTTTGCACAAGATTTTTGTAAGTCTGGTTTTTCCTATGTTTTCGTAATTTCGATTTACAATGTTTTGAAAATTAGGCCCCAGATTTTTAGACATGCTGAAGTTTATTCGTTGTGTGCGTAGCAAATTAGCCATATCGTCGGACGAAGGCTTCTGAGGTGATTTAGATGTAGCTGTAGGTCATTACAGCGGTAGAAAGTAACAAAGAAATACATTGATGACGCCCTGTTTCTAAGCAGTAGCTGAGCGTCTTGTTTCTATGACTGTGATATTGATTTGCCTTGGTTGACATAGGATAAGGCAAGTTTTTTGTTTTCCTTTGTGTGACACAGTGTTTTGATGCAGTTCTCGTATTTTTCCCCAAAAAGTGGCATCGTAAATTCTCTACAGTGTACTGCGTGTGTTTTAATTTCCCAATACAGCTGTGAGTTGTGGAGAAGAGAAAGTGAATGATGAGCCATATGAGCCATGTGATGATGATGATGATCAGTCAGTAGAGAATCGCTCATGTATAGTTACGTCTACTCCAGTTAACCAGGTAGCTGTCTTCATTGTCTGTCCAATGCATTGAACAGAATATAAATTCACTTTAGCGCGTCTGTCCATCCGTCCGTCCATCCAGTGTCCGTCCATCTGATGACTACAGCTAAGATTGTGAGCCCAATTTTGGACCGATCTTCACCAAATTTGGAACATAGCTTCCCCTTATCATACCAAAGAAAATATTTTGTGAGCAGTTCTTGAAATGGGCGTGGCCATGGTCACGTAACCCCCTAAATTTTTGGGCGTTAAATGCAAATAGCTCCAAAATGATTAAAGCTACGGACTTCAAATTTTGACGTGCATGTTTTTAGGGACAGTATGCACATGACCCTTAAAATTTTTAGAAAAGGGGCTTGATCAGGGTGGCGTGACCGCCTAAATTTTTGGGCGCTAAATGCTAATAACTCCAAAATGGTTAAAGCTATGGACTTCAAATTTCATGTGTATGTTTCCAGGGACAGTCCAGATATTACCCTTTTAAAATTTTGCTAAAAGGTGGCATCTAGAAATGCTTGCCTACACTATTGTCTGTAAGTCTGTAATTTGTCGAAAAGAAATTTACAGTCGTTAGACTTCTCCGTTAACAGATTTTTTATGAAATTGTTTAATACAAATAACATGCATATCATTAATTTATGCCAAGTCAGTTTTTTGTTCGAACTGCCTAGTGTGATTTTACCAAGGCGACTAATCAAGTTGAGGGCAGTTGGGACTTGTTCTCTGTGCTATTCATTATATTTGTTATTTAGGCCTATAGGATGAGTGTTATAAATTGATGTTAGCTGTGTTATAGTTTTGAAATGTGTTATACTGCAAAAGAGGCTTTTTACATCTGAAGTATTTGTGGTTTACACTACTTAATTTAGTTAAGCTGATATATTTTATATTTGATCTGTTGTGTTATTTATTATTATTCTCTTTTTCATTGCTACCTTATGTTGAATAAAGATGAATATAAAAATTCACTTGGCGGAGATATGCACTCTCGCGAGCGCTTTCTAGTTTTTAAAATGGAATGCATTGTTCTGTAAAATGTGTCGGCTCACTGTTTTGATGGGCAGCTCTTTTGAAGGTCCACTGTTTCAATGATGTTAGGCTTAGGGTTACTGTACTACATGTACTGGCAAATCTTCAGAATAGCAGTGTTTTGGAATAGCGGACCGGAATCTTCCAAACTCTGCCATGATCCATAGCACACCTCTTGGTACTGTAGTAAACACTTAACATTTTTACAACTATTCAGAATTCTTGTTTTATAAGGGTCACTCTGGAATTTTATACGTTATAGTTCAGTCCCAAAATGATTTTTGCTGTTTTTGGTTGGCAGTTCATGTCGCCCGTACATAGCTGGAAAGTTTTTTAACATAATTTTTGCTGTTTTATTGTCGATTTTTGGCCAAAATACCACTATTTTGCAATAAAATGTCCAAATTTTCGTTAACATGGCAACATGGGTCGGTCTGAGACATATATTACTGATATAGTTAACTTCACCTATCCTGAATATATTCAGTCTGGTGAAGATTGTTCAATTTTTCTCTCATATGAACTGTGTAATTAGCAACTTTGTGTTCAATTTCCAAAATTTTCATTACCGTGGCAACAAGCAGCAGTGTAGCCAGCATGAGGCAAAATGAGGCAACTGCTTCGTTTTGTTTTTTTGCCTGAGTACATTTTCATTATTTTAACTTCAGTCCATAAAAAGCGACAAAACGTGCTGACTTTTAAGACAAGAATGCACCAAAATCCGTTAGCTGGATTAAGGGGTGCGGCCCCGGGAAGCGGGAGATGGGGTGAAAAGGAAAGAGGAAGAGGGGACAGAGGATGGGAGGAAAAGGGTAGAGGGGAGGATAGGGAAATGGGAGGGGAAGAGAGGGAAGGTGGAAGGGGAGGGAGGAGAAGGGAAGGAAAGGAATATTTGCCTCGTCTTAGATTGAGCTATGGCTACGTCTCTGGCAACAGGGGTCAGTCTAGGGTAAATTTTAGTGGCACCTTAAATTGACCGATCTCGAAACTCCCCCACCCCTCACCCGTTTGGTGCAAGTATCTGCTACATATCACTCGCTCACACGGTAGTGTGAGTGTTGTAAGGACGACCAGCAAAGTCAATGGGAAATGCCATATTTTGGGGTCTGCCAGCACCAAAACTCTTGGGTCGATTTTCAATAAATTTTGCACGGTTGATGACGTCGGGGACCCCACCCTACATGCAAGTATTGGGGTCAGTCAATTCAAAGGGGGCATGTCTGCGCGTGCGTGAAATTGTAAGGGTTTGTGCGCCGCGCTACAGGACCGATTGTCGCTGTTAATGGCTCAAATGACGCGACCTGGTGGCATTCACATCCTTTGTGTAATAAAAAATTATTTTTTCCCTAAAAATATGAAAAATTGCATTACACCCTATGGTAACTTTGAAGAGCTATAACTTTTGGCATACGTGCAAGCTGTTTGCACCAAACCGGGTGTTTTCGGGGTCGGCCAATTTAATGGTTGGTGGTGGTTTGGCTTAGTGGTAACATCGTTGGGCGTATCAACGAAGTTACTCTACGTCGAGCCGGGTTAGTGCTGAGATGGGTGACCGTTCGCGGGTATACGGTCTTGGTATCTAACCAAGCCACCCAGGCTCACTCAGCCTGGTCATCCCTCCGCGGGTAGGCGTAATGAGTACTGGTGATGGTTACGGCCATCGTTAGGGAAGAAACGGCGTGTTCTGCGTAGCAATAGGCCCTGTTACCAGGACTGTTGGCATACTGACCCAGTCGGTTAAAGGCGCTGGCTGTTAACGGAGCCGGCCATCCGGTTGACTTGGGCTGTATGCTAGCTTAATTGGGTTTAACCCTCGCCAGCTCAAAGTGCCTCAAAGGGGATGAGCTCCCACGCAACGGACCTCGGTCTATGCGAAATCTTCTTCTTCTTCTTCTTCCAATTTAATGGTGTCATTTAAGATTACCCCAGTCCAACCCTTGTTGCCATGGTAACCAATCGTTGTTATTAAACACAAAATTTCCTATAACTCGGCTTGTGTAGAAGATATGCCCCCGATTATTGCACCAATTGGGGTTTTCGGGGACTGCAAATTTAACTGTGTAAGTAAAATTTGTCTCAGACCAACCCCTGTTGCCATGGTAACGAAATTTGAAAATTTTGACAGCAAATTTGCTATAACTGGGCTACTATAAGAGATATGTTCCTGATTCCTGGGGATGCAACAAGTCGACGCTTGCATTGCGAATTGTGACCAAATGCTCAGAGATAGCGAAATAGTTATTGTAGGCGACCTATAGGAAATTATTATCATCACTCCATCCAACAACAATATTGTTGACACAGTCCTATACATTCGACTGTAAACCCTAGATGCAGCGACCTTGAAATCTCCTGGTCTGGTGCAAGAATCTGCGACATATCTTTTACACACGCTGAGTTATAGCTCATTTTTTGCTACAAATTTTCAAATTTTTGTTACCGTGGAAACAAGGGTCGGTCTGGGGTGAATTTCGATCACACCCTTAAATTGGCTGACCACAAAACCCCCTGTTTGGTGTCAGAATCTCGGCTGTATCTCTTATACAAGCTGCGTTATAGCCAATTTTGTGTGCAAATACAAATGCAAATGTTGGTTACCGTGGCAACAACAGTCATTCTGGGGCAAATTTCAACGACACCGTTAAATTGCCGGACCCCAAAACCCCCTCTTTGGTGCAAACATCATTCCGGACCCCAAAACCTCCTCTTTGGTGCAAACATCGTTAAATTGCCGGACCCCAAAACGCCCTCTTTGGTGCAAACATCTTGCATCTGTCTTTAACGTTGCCCAAGTTATAGCCGTTCAAAGTCTGTGTAGGCCGTCATGCAAATTTTTGAATTTTGGGGAGAAGGGGTAAATATAAATTTTTATAATTAAACCATATACGGAATGTACTTCTAACCAGGTTGCGTCATTTGACCGTGAACGGTGGTGATGGTCAAATGCGCCGATTGAAAACGGTCATCGCCCGTACAACAGTGAGGCACGGCACTACCGTGCCTCATTGTGATACTACCGTGCCTCATTGTGATTCTGTTTTTTAGTATGTTGAAATTATAATGAAAGGCAGCTGTTCATTATATATAGTATTTACAGGCTGATATGATCTGTGCATCAGTAACGAGTAATTGTGGATTTAGCTGTGCGTTGAATATGGCAAATGTTGTATGCTGTTCACTACATTCATCAGTAGAACTACCAACTACTTAGTTAGATCCAACATTCTCTTCTAGAATCCCGGACAAAAGGCCACAGGACAAAAGGCCACAAAAAAATGCCACCCTCGGACAAAATGCCACCCAGACAAAAGGCCACCGGACAAAAGGCCACCACGCTGGTTTTCACTGGAGAAATCTTGCGTTAATACGTTGAACCTCAAGCAGGTGACTACTCGCTACCGTAAGTTGGTCTTATGAAGTCTCTTTCTGTTGAGTGCAGATCAAACCATTCTTTCGGCACGCTTTGCAGAGTAAGTAAAACCGAACATCAAACGGAGTAATTGTGCCTGAGTAGACACCTCGTACAGCTGAAAGACATAGCGGCGCAGCAATTAACAACAACAATTAGCAGAAGCCGAGAGCTGAGTTTTACTCCACGCAAGAGTATCCGAAATACAATAGCTGAACAAACGGTGGGGTGTTCTGTATGTTTGCGTCATACACTAAGGGCACATAGCGCAAGTTAAACAGAGTCAGTAGCGTAGCCACGGAGTGTGAGATCATCAAGAACAATAAAGGTGGCGAAAATTTGTGTGCTGACGGATATTTGTACACGAAGAAAAAAGTCGGAGCTGGAGATGCGCTCTTCGTCTTAATTAAAAATATACACACGCACACACTCTCACTGTCGTCACTGGCCACAAACATGCATAAATAGATAGCAGGCAGAACGCACCAAAAAAATAATAGAAGTCCATAAAATAAGCTACTTAAATTGCAGTAAAACTACTCTTAACAAACTACAGCAACAAAAATGGTCACTTTGTCTCATCAGCTGTCGCATTTGTGAATACATAGTCTGGTATAGTCTGGTGACTTGAGATTTCTCCAGCGAAAAACCAGCGTGATGGCCTTTTGTCCGGTGGCCTTTTGTCCAAGGGTGGCATTTTTTGTGGTCTTGTCCGGTGGCCTTTTGTCCAGTGGCCTTTTTCCGTACACCTCTCTTCTACAGCACAACCACATAAGGAAATTCATTCATGGTTGTTTTTTGAGCCAGCAAGTCGAAGGATTGGCATTAGTCATGTGTCTATGATTAAAGTGTGTTGAGTTGTAACGAGAGTTGTGCAGAGAAGCACTGGTTAGCTGAAATGTGACGTAACTGTTCATGTGTCAACTTGTTGATGTATCACTGGATGCGGCCCAGTGACCGCTGGTGTGAGAGGTTTTCAGCAGTAGTTGCTGAAAGTTTGAGTGAATCTTGTTGGTGTTTTGCTAACTGAAGTGAAGCAACATGTTTCTGAATTAAATCATCTCTTCTCTAACTTGAAGAAACGTTGTCAGGTCAAATCTGTAATACATTTAATCAGTTTAGCTTGTATGCCAATACATGTACATTAGTCTTTTGCAGTAGCTTGTGTCTGTTGATTGTCTGGTTTTGCAGAAGCGTACTGCGGCTAAGTTGACTGCCAGTTCAGAGGATCTGATGAAACTTGTTGAAAATGCTCGGAGTAGTGGACTTGAGCCTGATACACTGTCAGATGTGCTGTCTGCTGCATCACTGGCTGTCGGGCAGGACTGTAGGAAACAGTTGCTGATGCAACTGATCCTGCTGATTCAGCAGCAGCTAGCAGATAGCAGTGTCGTCACTGTTGATCAGAGTCATGATCGTCAAGGTCGGAATAAGAAAACAATGACTAGCCCGTCAACTGTTGTGAAATGCCAGCAGAATGACGCCAACATATCTGTAACTACTAGCAACACAACTAAGGCACTCAGTTCAGATATTGCTAGTCACCGAACTAATGACATTGAGCAGAATGCCAACGAAGAAAATGAAATGGACAAGTTGTTGGCATGGAAGAATCGTATTGCAAATGCATTACTGGCAAGTAATGAACAACTGAACAATACTGTTGTTGAGCAGAACGAGGTGAGTAGATGTAGCATACCAGACATACCGGTACACTGCCATGTTAAAGTGAATGGCAAGTCTGGGTCCAGTCTTAGTGATGACAATACATATTCATTAGCTGCATCCAGAGACGTGACATCTTGCATGGTAACTGATGTGCTGCAATCTGTCAGTTGTTGCACTGTTTCACCACCACTTACAACACACACGTGTTTACCTGGATTGCCACTCAGAACACACCTGTCTGAGCTATGTCCATCCGTACTGTCACCAGCTAGTCCTGTAATTGATAAACCGGTTGAATATCCTCCACTGCCAACACCACCAAAACCTCCGGCTAATTTACTGATGAGCGTTGATTGCAGTGACAGACATGACTTGTCAGCCCCAGTGCTGCCAGTTCCACGTGCACTTGGCTCAGCCATCTGTAATAGCTCAGCAACTCGGAATATGTCAGATGTCTACACGTCGGCAAACGTGTCATATCATAGTTGTTTGTCTGTGCCTTCTTATTCCGATGCAACAGCAGCGTCGTTTGATGTGTACAGCAGGTCACAACCTGCTGAATGTACATGGCTGAACATTTCAGCTGTGAATATTGGTCATTGTGGCAGTCATTGTCCACTGACAAGTGCTTCTGATGCTCCCGTGCCTCTCGAGACGTTTAGTCATGATGCCAGTCGTGAGATTAGTGACAGTTCTTGTGTGGAACTTGGGTTATCTAAGAAATATGTGGAGAGTGAAGCCTGGCGCTGTGATTCAACTAATAATACACATTCTCACTTGCAGTCAGTGCAAGAAGTGCATCAAGAACCTCATGGTAAGTTACAGCTGCATACTGTAACAACTCCTTATCGGGACCTTTGCGTTCAACCGAGGACAGCTACTCGATTAAAGTCTCCAGGCACTTGGATGTCTCGGCTTGCGTCCCCATCTGCTTTTATGTTACAGTCAAATGTGTCGAGATCACACTCACGTCCAGAAGCTGTGTTTGATAGTCAACAGTTGACTGCAGTTGAGACATCACATTCAGTTCACAATGGACAGCATATATTGCTGGACCAGCGGCCTTCTCCGTGTGCAGTTGAAGCTGGCCAGTTGAACTTGACGGTGAATGATATACGATTGATGGATATTGATAACGTTTGTGGTGACAGTAAAGGTCGTGTACCCAAGTGCAAAGAACCATTAGAAACTGAGTACAGAAGCATTAGTATGTTACATGGCAACCAACGTCATGATGATTCTTTGAGAACGTCTACAGATGAGGTTTTAATGCGGTTGGCAGGAATGCCAGTTGACTCTGTTATGTGTAACGACTGTGACGAAGCAGTAGTTGCTGAGAGAGATGCAGCTAGACGTGATGATAACACTACACTGCCTGCTGTCTTAGTTCACGATGAACGTATCAGCCAGGTTGTTCATTGTAATAAGACGTCTGGTAGTGATTGTGCAACAGAGACGTCTGATGACAGAAGTGCGTTGAGTCCTACTGACCAGGTGACTGCTAGCCCTACTTACTTGCACTCACCCTCAGCGTCACCTGCTGTTACAGTGCAGTCGTCACATCGTACTTCCTGTGAACAGCGGGAGGAGGTTGTAAGTGACAGTGAACTGGAAGAAGGTGAGATAGTTGACGATTGCTCACCAACTCCTACCATTAGTCAACGCGAGTTGCCTCAGGCAACGAAACAGCTTCTGTTTTTCTTGAAAACCGATCCAGTGAGAAAATCCGGCTCATCTCAATGGCAGCAGCCTCAAGTTACTTCAGCAGAAACGTCTCATCGTCATCGAAATGATAGGCGTGAAGATTTTGACAAACACCGCAGAACTAATTCAAGTAGCAGACGCCGCTGGTAACTGTTGGACAAGAAATGTAGCGCCTCTGTTTACTGCAAGCTTTGCTAAATTTGTTTGGTTTTTCGAGATCTGCTATATTTTACATGGACCATTTAATGCAGTGACAGTGCCAGGATTTGAAAGCTGGGGCTCGGGTCCGAGTGCCGAAGGCACGAGCAATGAGGCGTCGTAGGAACCGAAGGGGTGGGTGTGGGGAGTTCTCCGGAGCAGCAGTGGCGTAGGCAGGGTGTGCACCGGGTGCAGGTGCTCCCCTAAGATGGGTAACCGACGACTTAGGTCACGGCTTAGGTAGTTATGCAGTTTTTGCGGGAACTAAACGACATTTGCAGCGACTAGACGCATTTTCTGGGCTCTTAATGCATCCAAAATTCATTTGCGGTCAGGGGTCTGCCCCGAACCCCGCTGGGGAGCTTACAGCGCTCCTCCAGACCCTCTAGCTGATGGGGAGGAAGAACCCCTCTCCCGCTGTCTTCGGCCTCGAATTTCGGCCCCTCGGGCGTCACGA
>Ga0209679_1001383_pt1 | contig 10342 bp, 8 predicted proteins | sample WorMetHEROISLAND_4_FD_187408 | JGI IMG/M metagenome (GOLD analysis project Ga0209679, IMG submission 187408) | Marine gutless worms symbiont microbial communities from Max Planck institute for Marine Microbiology, Germany - Olavius sp. 2 HERON... ...
CCTCCCTCTCCCCCCCCCCAAAAAAAACTCTTGGGATCTGCGCGAATCCCATGACCCAACACGGCCGGGGCATCCGTGCCCACTCGTGACTACGCCACTGGTAACCATTGACAGAGCGAAAGTGAAGGGCAGTGGCATATAGCCAAGCCCCCCAAGGCCCCAATTCCATCGAGGGAGAATCATATCAAGAGGAAATGCACAGATAAGGCTAAAAAAATTATGACTTGCTACACTCGCTCCATCTGGTTCTAGTGCCAATAAGACGTCCTTGCTCCGCCACTGATAAAGGTAGGAGAGATTAGCTAGACTGAAGAAGCGAAAAAAGGATAGAGCAAAATGAGTGGATGCGCGGAAATGTGAGAGAATTTGAGAAAGGTGAAGTGGCTTTGCTCACCCCTCGAAAATTTTCCGCGGGCGCCCACGGCGTTTGGTGTCAATGGCGATGGCAGAGACGATATGTTATCGGTGCGTTACGTATACTGAACGCCGAACGAGTAACAAGTCGCAACAGATGGTTGCCGGTCGGTCGATCCGCCTTCACAGACACCGACGGAATGAGAGATATACTGTGCCTCCTGTACCGACCAGCGCCTCCACGGTACCTGCCGCCCACCAGAGGTCTGTGGACGACAGACTCAGACCCCATGGCAGCAATTCGAAGATTAGCGGAATTTCGGCTGATACTGTAGGGGGTCTATGTGTAGGCCTAATGGCGTGACCAGTATCGTGCAAATGGAACTGTTGCTCCCCGGACTGCTAAGTAGTGTAAACTATTTAAATTATCGTTAACTACTGTGATCACAATGTACAATTTTATTTTATGTACTCTATTCATTTGCGTTTGTCATTAGCAATAAATGATTACTTACTTACTTACGAGATTTTTTTGTGGGGAAAGAGGTGCGTCGACTGTCAGTGATGGCATGCAAGCGCGTCTTTTTGACGGACGAAAACGTGTTTTACATCAACCCACCGGTCAGCACTCAGAATGACAGAGTGTGGTCTGCTGGCAGAAAACGTGATGTCTTTCCAAATCGGCTATTGATCGAGAGAGAGAGATGTTTGCACCGCGAGTTACGGTCGCTGCAGGTGTGTGTTTGCAAGGCAAGGGGCTCTTGCACTTTGATCAGGAAAAGTCTGTGGTTAACGCGGATTACTACATGAACGAGTTGCTACCGAAATTAATGGACGACTGCCACCATTTGCTTAGCCAACATTACGAGTCCAACATTTCATATTTCAGCAAGATGGAGCACCTGCGCATCTAGCAAAATCGGCCCAACAATGGTTTGCAGCTCACTGTCCTGACTTCATCGAGAAGGAAGCATGGCCTCTAAACAGCCCAGATTTAAATCCGCTTGAGTGCCATGCTTGGGACTGGATGCTGGACAAATTCAACCGCCTGAATCCGCAACCGAAGAACATCCCGGAGCTGAAGACAGCGCTTCTGATGATATGATACGAGCTGCGCCGCAAGAGCGATCAGAAAATCAATCGCCAGCTTCCGCAAGCGTCAACGCAGAAGGCGGACACTTTGAACAAACACTGTAATCGGTCTAGTCAACTTAGTGATTGATATTTCTGTCTATAGGCTAACTGGTGTTTTTCTGCATTTCAAACGTGTTGTATGTTTAAAATACGCCTAAAAGTTGGTTGTAGTCTGATTTATTTGTCTGCGCAGTTGAAAAATCGTCTTTTGTATTCAAAGCAGTGCCAGTGTATTTTCAGCCTAGCTAGATATAAGCCCTCTACTAGCGGAACTAGCCATCGTCGCGATGTGTGTCTGTCTGATCGTCATAATAGGAAGTCGCATACGCCCTTTCGATTGGTGCCAAAATTAACGACCTTGGATGACCTTCAAGATATATCCCGCGAAAAAGCTGAAAATTGCCGTTGTCGACAACCCCACTGTCGTTTGACGCCCCTCCCCGGAGAACCTCTGCGAATATCCGAATAAACCTTATGTCGCCAGAAACTAGAGTCATTGGCTTACATTTTCGCCGCTGATGGATGGGTCTATCTTCATTCAATTTTTTTGTGATGGGCTCCGAAAGACGCATCTTTTCTGCAACAGAGTGCGTATCGGCCGTTCAAGGTCAGCCAAGGTCGTTGATTTTGGCACCAATCGAAAGAGTGTATGCGACTTGCTATTAGTCATTAATAGTAACTTTGGTCCTATCTTTCACCGTTTCTGAGATACGGCGACTTATTGACTGAAAATTGCGAATTTCTCCAAATCCACTCTCATTCAACGCCCTCGCTCGTTATAAACCGTTTCAAATTTCTTGATGAACTTTTTATCCTGAAAACTAGAGTTTTTGCGCTATTCGTCGATCGTCGGTGAAGATTTCGTGATCCTAGCTTGCGTCGTTTTCACTCAGTGCCAGCGTGCGACGGGCGGGCGGACGTACGGGCGGACGGACGGACAACCCGATCGTAGCTAATACAGAGCTCTGCATAGCAAGCTATGCTGACGCCCTGTAATAATTGGTTGCGTAATCTTTCACACAAGATGCCGGTCGGCCGTCGCTGCAACCTGTTGCAGCGACAACTGCACCGTGTATTCCATCGGAGAACCGGTTGCGGCGACAGTTGCGGCGACCGTTCGCAGCATTACGCCGCTGTTTACGCGGATCTACGGACTGACAACGGACTGGAATTTTCGGACAGCTGCCACACCTTTGGCCACTGTGGCCGCCGAGTGTGCGATATTGTGTATTTCTCGTCGACAAAAGTGCGGCACGCGGTGCCCCGAGATGCGCCGCAGTAGATCCTTCGTCGGTGCTTCGTTTTGATGTCGGGCGTCGCCCTGTTTGAGCCGTCCCGGTCGACGGCACTTTACCGTACTCGTTTCGCGCGGGCGGCGCAAGTCTGCACTGCCCCCGTCCAGGCGAAAATACAATAACAGAGCTCGAGTGGACGATGTAGATGGATGTGTTTCGCACTTACTACGACCGCCGCAGCTCATTCAGCGGCGTCCAACGGCCATAAAACCTAACTTCTCGGCGCGTGTCGACAGCTGACCGGCCTCGGTCAAGAGATGGATGACCGTTCACGTCAGTGGTCATCCCGTTCAGCTGCTGACGCTCGTAACGTCCATCGGCTGTTGGCGTACGGTGTATATGTAATGAAGTCATCCGTACTCCGTAATAGAGTAATGATAGTAAAAACACCAAACTACCGACTGTTTGTAAATTTCGCAGGACACAACGTTAGAAAGAACTTTTTTTGCAAATAGAGTTGTCAAATATTGGAATTACCTGCCTGAGGATGTTGTAGATTTTAGCCCCGTTAATCGTTTTAGAAATAGTCTCGATGTAAGTGATTTATCTAACTTTCTTGTTATAGAGTAGTTTTTGTTTTATAGAGTATAGGTTTTATTTTACGCGTATTAGTATAGGCCTAGTAATGGGCAACCGTAAGTGCACCGCGTGGTTGTCCAGCCGTACTGATTTGCTGTTATTGCTGTCTTGCACATGCTTCATGGCGAAATACAGTGATTGATTGATTGATTGAACTACAGAGCACTCGGTGGAGTGTATATACCTCCTCCACGGCGAGACAGAGAATTTATTTTGCTAAGTCACGTAATGGCATAACGAAAAGTAAACTTAACACAATGTACAATGGCAGGCTGCCAGAGAAGCATATGCCTATCAGTGCTGGCCGCCCATGACAATCAAAATCAATAGTTATTAACATTACTGGCATTGTCCCAAATCACGCGAATTATTCCCTGCCATATTGCCACTATTCCCGGCAAGTTTCATCGAATCCACATCTTTAACTTGCCAAGTTTTACCTTGCCGAGATACACTGCAAAATGTCGGTATAAGCTCTATCTGCTAATGGTGAAGAATCGCACGAAAATGGTCCAGCATCCACGGATGATTCCTCTCCAAATACCAATCGATTTTCTGTAGTACATAGGTATTCTTTCACGACTTATTGTCGCTACAAACAGATTATTGCTAAAGTCATTACCACTAATTGAACGTTTGAATTTGTGATCGATAAAACCCGTGAGCCTTGGAATAAGCCTAAGCTACGTTGCATTATTGTCGATTTCAGATCATTAAAATCCGTTCAAATTGTTTGAGCAATTTAGCGGAAAGGCAGACAGATAGACAAAAAGACAAACAGACACGGGGAGGTAATCAATCAAAAGTCGCAGTCTAACTCAAAAAGTTGACCATAAGGTGTAAGTGGTCTAGTGGTTAGAGTATCGGACTCGTAACTTTCAGGTTGCGAGTTCGAATCTTACTGCCGGCCATTTGCAAGCAACCTTGAGCAAGTTGCTAACCTACGGTGTGCTTAGGTCAACTCAGCCTCCTACCCTTCGCGGGACGGGAAATGAGTAGTAGCTTACGGACTACGGGGTGAAGGCCTAGTGTAGGTGATTGGAGCGGTGTTATGTCTGTGTGCTGCACCGCGGGTCCAATTGTTCGCTAGCGCGGGCAGTGAATTGCTGTATAATGCGCTTCGGTATCATTAGCTCATGCCAATCAGCTGCCACTTCCGAGATTGTAAAGCGCTCCTGAGCATGTGTTCATCGTGCAGCACTGCTATATCAAGTACCGGACCGTTAACTTTACCTTCAGGGTTCAGCGTCTTCCTAGCGACGCTCGTAAACCAGTCACAGGTAGCATGCACATCATGTGTGAGATGATTTTGTAATCACGGGTAAGTTGTTTTTGTTTTGTACAGAGAAGTTCGTCAGCGTGTCTGCATGTATTGATGAGCGAGTAGTCCTGCGATGTCAACCCAATCATTATATCATCGTCTACACGGCTGAGTGGCAGAGTTCTCACAGTACACCTGGTTTACCTGTCTGCGTTAGAGATTACCTGCTTAGCACAGGTAATTATCTCCGCCAAGTGAACGAAGTGAATGGCGGAGATAATGCGTTCGTTCGATGTGTGTGGGTTTGTGTGTTTGTGTGTGCGCAGAGGCCGATCATGGGAGTTAAATGCTAATAGCTCAAAAACGGTTAAAGCTACAGACTTCAAATTTGACACAAGTCTTCCCAGGGACAGTCCGGACACGAAGCCCAAAAATTTTTCCAAAAGGGGGCGTCGCCAGGGTCACGTGACCCCCTAAATTTTTCGGCGTTAAATGCTAATACTTGGCGGAGATATGCACTCTCATGAGCGCCTTCTAGTTAACATATGGATCTTTGATAAAAATATTACTCTAGAGCGAACTCTTGGTGGAACGCCTTCAACTTTTAAATCTAAGTTCTAACCATATCATGTGCGTGTTTTACCGAAGTATACAGAAGTTCAGCTGTTGCAGAGAAAACGCGCGACGCTTCGTGTTACTTAGAAATGCCTTACACAAACTAGCTATGATACCGTGTGATGTGCAAACAATTTTTTGATGTGGAAACGAGCTGTCAGCGCATTAGAGGTTTTCTTAAACGGTATGCGCTATATAAATCCACGTTTTACTTTCTTACCTACTTACTGTTTGGCGTGTGACGATAGACGTTGTCGAGTGTGCCGCGAGACGACCGACTGGTCCATGTATAGTTCGATCGGTGTCACAGCGCTGTGAGGGCAGAAGGCGATGCTTGTTCGTCGGCGATGAACACGATCTTCTGCCTCCGTGTTCTTCGAGCTTCTCCAGTCATCTTCCAGCATCGTTCAGTGACAGACTCGCTGTCACATACGCCTGCTGTAAGAACGGTTTCAATCCGTTTACTGCATGCTGACGTTTTAGCATTTTTGAACGCTTTGACCATCTCATGTGTTCTTGTATATATTTATTGTGTTTTGCAGGGGCGGTTTTACGTTGGGGCACAGGGGCACGTGCCCTCCAGATTCACTTGTTGCCCCCACCCCCAGATTCAAAAGCTAGCTGACCGTTCTGATATGATTTCTGGGGTCCCAAAATGCTTCAAATCCAAATTTTCCAGGGCTCCGCAGTCCGCCCGGACCCCGTTGGGGGAGCTTACAGCGCTCCCCCAGATCCATTAGCTGTTGGGAAGGGGGCTCGCTGCCCCCTCTCAAGAACCCCACCCCCGCTCTCGGCCCTTCAGGCCTCGTTTCTATGGGTCTCAGGGTCTAAGCCATTACAGAGTTGGCAACCCTACTAATGATAGATTTCAAATGTAGACCTATATGAAGTTCGTATTTTTTTTCGGTTCCGGAGAACGGAGAAAATGGACTCGGTGATGAAGGGGCTGATGGGGGCAATGCCGCCTTCCCCCAGAATTTTGGGGCTAGAACCGCCCCTTTGTTTTTGTATTTCCGAATTTTCTCTTGAGTGAGCGTATCGGTTGTGTGTCAGTGCCGAAAACAGTTCTGCGAGACATCAACGACCAGAGTCGGGTGCCTTCCGGCTTATGTCCGTCAACAACAGCCACCACCCACCCGTCAATCAAACCGACTATATCGATCCCGACCGCCGGAAATAGGTCGACAGTGGCCGGAAGTGGCGTAGATTCCGAGTACCATCTTCATGGAAATTCTGCAAGTCCAGTGCCGGCAACAGTGCCTTCGGAATATGGTCGCTATTCGCTAACTCTGTTATACAGTTATACATTCATGTCGTCGCTATGTAATAATAGCCCACATATCAGCTGAGCTGATTTTGTGTAAGAGTAGAAGTTGTTTATTCTTCATGTTAATTGTTTCACAATAGTTTCCGAAAAAATTTCGATGTCATTTTGCTGCATAACTTAATAGTATAATAATTAATAATCATCATCATTGTCATCATCATCATCATCATCATCATCATCGTCATTCGAATTTGCATTTGCTTTTGAGTCTCAATCCCAGATCCGGAACAAATTGGTCGCGTTTTGTGGCTTTTTGTCGGTGGCTTTGATACAGCTGTGCCCAGCCTGTCATAGCTTTGCGGAATTTTCGAATTATGCAATTTTAAATATAGGTTGCATGCAGCTTGACGGTCGTGTTACAGAATTAGCTGATGAGTCGGTGACGGATACGTACCTGGACTGGCAGCAGCGTGTCATTTCTCCTCGTCAACCGCCGCAGCAGGTGCGTCATCCGCCAACATCCCCGTCGACGTTTTCAGAGCCGGCTTCTGACGACCACACAGCGAGTCATCAGCTGGTGGTCGTTCCAGCGAGCTCTCGTCGGCAGACCGATCTCGGTCCGGCTTTGATTGCAGACTGGCTGCTGACTGCCCGCCTCATTCACGGTCTGCTCTCGTCGTGCGCTGTCAAACTTAACAATAACTAGGGGACCGACAAAACCGTGGTTACATGTAAAATAAAACGCTTGCAAAACATTTGCAAAAATGTTTTAGTGTTTTATTTTACATGTAACCACTTCTAAAATGTTGTGCAAATGTTTTGCAAATGTTTTACGACAAAACATCTACAAAAATGTTGCAAAAATGTTTTAGAGGGTGGTTACATGTAAAAATAAAACATTTTACGTCCACGGCATAGCCGCGGGAAGTCAACGCTCTAAAACATTTTTGCAAATGTTTTATTTTACATGTAACCACTGTCTATCTTCAAGCCGTGTTCGATCCTGCTAAAAATATTTTGCAACATTTTTGCAAACGTTTTAGCATAAACATTTTAAAAACATTTTTAGAGGTGGTTACATGTAAAATAAAACACTAAAACATTTTTACATCATTTTGCAAATGTTTTATTTTAAGTGTAACCACGGTCTAAGAGTGCAAACTCACGCCGACCTTTTCACTTCAAATGTTATGCGACTGTAAAAATTACGTTCATTGTGGCGCCCTTTGGCGAATGTTTATCAGTCGTGACGGCAGTCGTGACATTACACAGTTACACTTATTCACCCTGTGATCTTGACATTTGACCTTTTGACCTTAAATGAAATGGGTGACCAGGACTTGTCGTGTACTATCTATCTGCCAAGTTTGGTGATGATATGTCCAGTGGTTTTTGTGTTTTGGTATTATGTATAGTATGGTCGCAGTACAAGTGCCTTATGATGATGATGATGATGATGCGCAGAGAATCGAGAGCAGGCAATCGTCTACACGCTGCTTAGCGTATCACTTGGCATTATTATTGTTCTCGCCGGAGCTCTAGCACTGCTGTATTGGCGATGTCGACCTCAGGACCGCTCCAATAATGGCTTGCACCGAAAGCGGAAACAGTATTCGGCCGTGTTGACGGCCGAACCGGAACCGGAAGTGACGTCGTCAGTGTCTTCGCAGCCGTCGCCGTCAGCAGCAAGTGTTTCTAATAACTGGTCACAGACAATCAAACGCACCGACAGTGACGCTGTCCTTCAGAACGGCCGAGGTACCAACTGACACTTGTGTTATTAATAATGCAATTTGACGCAATCTGCAGGAAATATTATAATAACTAGATGCGTGGCAATGCACAGCCTGACGGCCGCCCGTTGGGTGGGTCAGAACTCCGGTCCTCGTTTTCGCCGTTTGTGGACCGAAGTATACCGAATTAAGTTTGCCTGTGCAGGAGTGTCCGTAGTTTGCAACGCCGTTTTCCGATTGACGATTTCTTGTTGCGTTCCGGAGATATTCGCGATCAAGTCGCGAAGTTGTCCGAAATCGCACCGAAATTTGATGTTTTTGAGACGCCAAATTTCCGGGGAAGGGCCCCCTAAATGTTTGACCGAATTTCGTAAATCTTGGTCACCGTCGACCATGTGGCAAAGTATGATGACGATCGGCCAAGCGCCCTCGGAGATGATTAGGAGGCGAGAAAAAAAAGAAGATCGAAACTACAGCGGTAAAACAAATAGCCGGCGGCCAGCATAGCTGGCGGGCGGCCATGGTGTGTTGACTGAAGTCTAATGCTGTTCAGTCAAATAATCGAACTGCGTATATTTTACAGCATGTCGAGACCGTGATGTGGTCAGTGGTGGATCGAAGGACGCTGTCGTCAAGCGTCTGGAAGGACCGGCTGGACGCGGGTCTACCGAACCTCAGCGATACTCGACGCTTCTGGAGATGGACAGGTCAAGAGGTCGTGGAGGCGGAGAGATCCGTGGTGTAGCCAGTGGTCTGGACGGTCTGCGTCAGCCACCATCTGGAATGTCCAGCTTTAGCATCGCCGAGCTAAACTCTTCGCCGTCAGACTGTCCTCGGACTTCATCCGAGAGAACGCCTCCGCCACCGCTCACTCAGGGTTCCACGGCCACCGTGTTGGCGCGCTACTGGTCACCTCCAGATGGACAGCCTGGCCGGCAGATCATTAAGACTGAGGGTATTTATTATGTGCCTTATTTCTGTTTTTTTTTGCACCCAGAAGGCGGTCCCAAGAAGCCACTCAAGTTGTTCTTGTTCTTGTTGTTGGAATCAGTTCTCCTGGGTTCAAAAATCCCTAAGGTTTTCTTAATACGCAGCAGAGCGCAACAAAACTGTGCATACACATTCTTGGTGACATTGTCCACAGATCTGCCGTCTCAGACTATCCACTTATTTTCTAATTAATGAGTAATTAGCTAGTTAATTAGCAAAGACCCGGGAATGCACGCAACAGCTGCAACGGCTAGCCAAAGCATGCCGGCTAGTCAGCTCAGCGTGCGTAAAATGGCCAGCTGTTACAACTGTTGCGCGCACTCCCTTCCGGGTCCATAGTACCTTTCGTACTTGTTTTTCTATAACATGATAACTGACAGGTGAAAAATACACGGTACTTCTTTTTCATCATCGTCGCCATCTTCTTCATTTCTCCGAACGCGCTGGTGTTCTGATACTTTGCTTTTTATTTTTATTTCGACGTAGCTGATCATTCTGTCATGATCCGATCAAGCATCACTGTTCCGGTTTCCTTATGTTCAACAGCGAATTTCTTCCGATGAAATTACGAGTCCACTTTCTTTGAATTTCTACAGCGCTGTAAAATCGCTGCTGTCCAACCAACAAGTCACAACAATAGCCTAGGCCTACTTGATTGTTCGACAGGACCTGTGTTATGACATAACGACGGCACACGGCAGTCGCGAATACAGACAGAACTGGAGGACTGGCACTCAGATAGTGCAAACTCACGCTGACCTTAACATTTGAGCTTTTGACCTCAGATAAACGTAAACGCTATGTGACTGTAAAAAGTCGCGGCGGCGGTCTCCACCTGAAACATATTTGGCCCTATGACCTTGACATTTAACATTTTGATCTCAAATGAAATGGATGACCAGGACTTAATTGTCCTGTACTATCTACTTGCCAAGTTTGATGCGTCATACTTAGCTGATGACTGTCGTCTTGTCGCCGACGTTCGTGAGCGACGACTACGCTCTACAGAGAGCCGGACATGCGTCGTTACCCAGACCCACAGCACCTTTGGTGACAGAGCTTTTGCAGCTGCCGGTCCCGGGCTATGGAACAGTTTACCGCCACATCTCAGAGA
>Ga0209679_1001385_pt1 | contig 10342 bp, 6 predicted proteins | sample WorMetHEROISLAND_4_FD_187408 | JGI IMG/M metagenome (GOLD analysis project Ga0209679, IMG submission 187408) | Marine gutless worms symbiont microbial communities from Max Planck institute for Marine Microbiology, Germany - Olavius sp. 2 HERON... ...
CTGCTGAAACCATTTTTGAAATTATGAAATGTATTTCTGATGTCGATATGCCCGCACGCGTGCGCATGGGGTCAAAATGCGAAATTTTCAGGTTTTTCAATTCTGGCTACGCCCACGACAGAAATATTGCGATTTTTGGACGTCGGGCATCGAATGCAACGCAAAACACGTGAATTAAGCCGAATTATGCTAGTGTGAGGCAGTCGAGGGATTCGCTACACCGTGACAGGCACAACGTGACAAAAAAGTCGCAGCGGCGCCGTGCTCTGAAATCGCTTGAGCTAAAAAGCTGAAAAAATTCACGGAGACGTGTTTTTAGCACACTACTATGCCTGCAAATTTGGTGTAAATCGATTAAGAATTGACGGAGATATTCGACAAAAACCGCTATAATGGACAAATTGGTAATTGCAATGTATCGGCTTATAGGCCGATACAACAAATTAGTCACAATACAGACAGTAATTGGTAGGCAATCTGTTGCGTTCTGTCCGTCAGAAATGACCGCACCCAGACCAGGGCCACCGAGTCAGTCTGACCAACAGCAGACTGCAGGCGTGCAGAAGCACGTACTGATTTTTGTGTGCTGCTCACATAAAGGTGACCGAACTGGCGGCCCGCAAGCCGCATCCGGCCCGCTAGACCATCCACTCCTGCCCGCGAATGGTTACTAAAAAAATGCGTTTTGTGATATTTTATTACTGAGGTATTCTTCGTCTTCGTATAGCATTGGAAAGAGAAGATGTCAGATAGTATCAGCATTTGGGTAGATTTTCTGTAAAGTGCACGCCATACGAATACGTACGTTAAAATATACATATTTGGATTTTGGTGAAAACGTAACTGCAGCAGTGCTTATTAAATTTGCGTATCCATGTACAGTGTGCGGCAAAAAAATATCCCCTAAAGTTATTTGCCATTTTCTAAGCAACCACTTGGAATTTTTACGTGAAATTTTACACATTTATTACTTGTTTATATACACATGAAAGTGCCAAGCGGCATTTGATTGCCTTCAATTACTGCAAAGTTACAGAATTTTTTGTGTGGCCACCCAGTGACTTTTGCACATTCAAAAATCTGCGTACTGAAAAGACTGCACTAAAATAAATAAATGAGAAATATTGTTGAGTTAATGACGCCAAAGTAAAGCAAACTTCATAAACAATAAGTCTCATCTGATTTATTCATCGACAGTTTCTTGATGCTTTTGGTAAAGCATTTATTGTTGACGCTACCACCGTGAGCTAGCAAGCACTGCAGGTAATCTGGGATAACCAGCCACAGAGAACGATCGCAAGATTGGTAAGTAAAACTTCACTCAGCAATTAAATGCGTGCATGAAAGCTGTCGATGGACACTTCGAGTAAAGGAGAATTGTTTGTTTTGTTGCTCAAATCGCGACGAACTTTACGTGTCCCGTTACAAAATATGATGCGTCTTTCGTTCTGCAAACATTCCGTGAACATCAGAAATGACTACATGGTCACACAAGAAATTTAATAACTCTGTCATAATTAAAAATAATACAATGCTACTTATCAGTTTTATGTGACTATGAATGGGTAATAAACGTGTGAAATTTCGTGTAAAAATTCCGAGCGGTTGCTAAGAAAATGGCAAATAACTTTAGGGGATACTTTTTTTTGCCGCACACTGTAGTTTGCTTTTGGAGACTGACCTAACCTGGAGTAACTTAACCTGGAGTAATTCTGGAAAAATGGGCCATTTGGACAAAAACCGAGTGTGGAAGTGTGTATGATATGTATATTATATCACCGTCATTGCAGAGTAAATTCTATATTTTTTGTTTTTAAATTGGTTTATCGATTTTTAATTTTTTGCAATAATACTATGTTTATTTCTTTAGTGCTGATTGACTGGGTCAAGGAAGGATGTCACCAATTTAAAACTCCTCAAAGAAGTTTTTCTAGGGAGATTTTTAATGGCTTGACCTAACCTGTAATAAGCACAGAAAACGGCCAGTTAAACAACTCCAAGAGTGAAGCATGATTAGTTTTAATTTTGATTAGTTGCGGTATAATTTACTTGTTCGTCATATGTCGCTCTTATCATTATCGTGTTAGTGTAGCCATATTTAATTTATCTGTGTCTGTCATAACTCTTTGTCGGTGACGGCCCGTATAGCTAGGGGCTGCCATAGCTAAAGGCCGTTATAGCTACTGTGCTATTTACTGCTGCGTCCAGCAGTTTCCCTGTGATAGACAGTTTTCTGGTATTTCCTAGGGTTAGGGTTAGGCTTAGAGTTAGGGAGGCCCTTAGTTATGGTGCCTAAGTTACCTGTGGCGCTCCTAGCTATGGCGGCCCTTAGTTATGACTGGCATGAATCCTCTTTCAGTATGAAAATACATATTTGGTGATGGTGACTCTGTAATTAGTTGCCGCTCTGCTGAGCTTATTCACTTTAGTTTTCTGTGCTAATGGAGTACCACCTATATGTTTTTGCTACTGAGGGCAGTACGGAGATTAATGTGGATTGTCTAATGCGTTTGATGCCACGTTTTGCACCATGCTGTTATAAAGTACATAAGCAAGTAAGTTTGCAGCGGAAGCACTGACGTACTGTACTGCAGGAGTGGGTGGTTCTTGGATCACTGGATTTGGATGAGTTTGCATTCCAGCACCTCAAAACTCTGCCGGACTGGGAACGCAACTTCAAGGCCGTCAAAGCGCGTGGGAGAGATGCTGAGAAACTGCCTAAGTGCGTTTTTCTTATTAATCACTTTATTAATTTTAGTTAATGCAAATGCCGTTGAATGTTTATTGGCGCCAGAAATTGAAGATGATGGATGAGAACGCTCATTCGTAGTTAATTATCTCCATCGAGGAGATTTTGATTTCATCTTGATTTGTCAGTTTTTCACATGAAGATTACTGAAACAGTTCTTGGTGTATTTTCATGAAATATTTGGTGATGCACAAGAAAAAGTCCGTTAGATATAGGGGACAATTTGATTTCGATGCAAATGCAGGTTTAGAAATTTTCATTTCAGTTTTGCATAGTTCATTGTTGCAAAACATTTATGTTAAGTTTAATTTCTAGACTGAATTTTGGTAATTTCCATCGTCATCCCGTGCTCACACAATTCTGTGTATCAAGGATGCTCCAAAACTTTTTGGGGAAGCTTTATGGTCATCATCCTCCACTCACTGATAAGTCTTGATGAAGCTTTGCTTTCTCTAGGTGCTGTCTAGTTTATATAATTAAATGCCTGCAAGTTTTTGCTACAGTCAAAGTGAGTTTTTGGCAGGTCAAAGAGTTCTCCATATATTTGATAGTTGTTTAGAGCTTTGTTTGTGTCATACTTGATTTTTGATACATGCATTGGATAGAACTGTCTGTCAGTGAGTTATTTAGTTTTTTCTTTGATGCTGCACTCCAAGTGATACTCCAAGTGATGTCGTAGTTTCTCTGGGTGTTGTTATAATGAAGATGTTAATGTTGTGTGATTGACGTGATTGTCAGATATGATGATGATCAGTTGTTAGCATATTAGTGGTTGAAATTACCAAAAATGTTTACAAGCAAGCTTCTGTTGAAGATGATAATTAAAGTTTATGGCTGTAACTTGTACAATCAGTCAGTTTCAGCTAAGGATTGGGGATGCGTTTGTGTGCGTTCCAGTGAGATTAAAGTCGACTGCATTCGTGTGAGTACAATACCAATCAAGACAATCATTGACGATCATATCCAGCGACTGTTTGATGCTCTGCTTGGCAGTCTTCGGCGCTCGATCCAGTCTGACGTTACAGAGATTGAGTCGTTCGTTACTTTAGCTTTGGAGACACTTTCTCAAAGACCACAGACTGTTGAAGAAATAGGCGAGGCAAATGGCAAGCATATGGAGTTTGCAAAGAAAAAGAAAGAGGTAAGTCAGAAGTTTCAGTTTTGTGCTTCAGTGCTCAGTTGTCGTTTCACTGTATTGCAAGTGTTCTGCCATTCATTCACTGTGAGGGTTTATTGGCAGTATTTGCTTGACTGTTCAGTTATTTATTTTGCACACAGCCAGATTTAGCAATATGATGTTATATGAAAAATTTAATGTGCGCTCCAAAACTGATGGTTAGCCGGCTTAGTATGCCACATGGAATGAAACAAAAAATTAACTGCTATTATTAATTTATTACTACTGCTATTTTTGTTTTTTTTTTGTGTTGAGCCAACCTATTTTTCTGTGATAAATCCAGGTTAAGCTGGTCTACCAAAGTAAACTTTTGGAAACTGTTGGAGAGGGGCTTTTCACAGGCCATATGCCCTTCCTGGTGCCCAACCAACAGCACCGATGGGACACTAAAAATTAACAAATATAAGAACCAGTCAAGAAAACGGATGAGCTAAAAGCAAGATTAACACAGTAGTAGTTTTGTTGCTGTTTGTAGATATTGCCACTGTTTGATGCTGCTGATGCCAAGAACAAGCTGATGCGATCGGTTGCTGGTGGTGGAGTTGAGCAGATGAGCAACTTGCAGGCTCGCTGGGACAAGTTTGAACTTATGATGGAGAGTCATCAGTTGATGGTCAAAGAACAGGTTCTGTGACTTGACGCTGTACAGCTGCCAGTAATTTATCTTTGTTGTTGCCGAGAACTGACATAATTTTATTAAAGTTGCCATAAAATTTCCTAAAGTTATAGTTTTCCTCTGCTGTTTATGAAAACACCGTGGTATTAATTTATTCCATAACAACTAACATACAGTAGCATGCGTCACTGCCTTAGAGAACACGTCCGTCAAAAATTGTACCAGTATATAAACTCCTAAAAATGGAGATTGCGTAGAAATGCAGTCTGGACAAATTAATTCTATAGTAAACCTTTAGATTGTATTTTTAAAAATGAGCCGATATTGTAGCTGATATGTTGTCATTTTACCTATATTTTACAGCGATTATTGTTTCACTGTGTGTTGCTGAAGCTGGGAGTGATGAAGAGCAATGTGGAGTCTCGTCTGAAGAATTATGAGCAGGATTTGAAGAAGTTTGAGGCTCGCTGGCATCAGCTGAAGCCGAGTGATGCGGTGCTGGATGACGATGCAGGCGCTGGTGAGCAGGCTGTACAACTGATCAAAGAGAAGAAACTGGAGTTTGCAGAACTTGAGGCAACGCGGGAAGCTCTTGAGTATGTTTCTTTCTCAGTGAATTGTTGTGCAATCACCAGACAGTGTACACATTGACATATCTTCTTTTTCTTCTTTCTCATGCCAGCCAGTAGTTGACATTGAGCAAATCATGATTTGTCTCTATCTTTGTCTGTTGTATATGCATTCCCATGCTTTTCTCATATCTGTGTTTGTTAGATTTTCCTTGATCCCATCTATCCGTCTCTTTCTTCATCTTTTTTGGTTTTTATTCCTTCCTCATATGTAGCAGTGCGTCGCTCTAACTAGTCACATTGGCATGTATTAAATTGCTACTGCTGCTATGCTGACTGCAAAATATGTGTTATTTACTGCAGATGTATCCATTTGTTTAGCAGTCTTTCTGTTTAAGCCACTTACCTTTTTGTCTGTCTGTGTGTTCTGACTTTTGAAAGTGTCCATTTCAAGTGTTTGTGAAATGCATATCCATTGCAAAAATAAAGATTGATATTGGTACTAAAGTGTCGATGTTGTTTGTCATTGTGTAGACGAGACCTGGGCTACTTTGAGATGGAATGTCCAGAGTTTACGACTGCTGCTGAACTACGAGAGGATCTTGCTAAGTTTGAGAGCATGTGGTGTGTGTTTGAAGAGTTCAACAGTGGCCTTCAGGAACTGCGCAAAGAAGATTGGATTTCTTTCAGGTGCATTTGTGTCTTGTATTCTACTTATCAACTGGTTAATTCGTCGCCTACTATCATACTCTGTCTAAGTTATCGTTCAGTCGGTCTATTTTCCATGCTTAGCACAGGTTTTTTGAATGTATTTCAGGAAGTCTTTCTGATGCCCAACCAAACTAATGTAGTATTAAGCTGTTGATCATTAAAAATCGGTACTATGCTGTCCACTGTACAGTGAAAAACATTGAAGATCAATATAAATTATGTGTGTTCTTTATTGTTCTTTTTATATGTTTTGGGTGAAAAAGGTTCACATTTATATGAGTATTGATGTCTGATATTTATCTAGGAGCAAATATTATCACTTTGAGGAGTTTCTTGGTCAGTGGTTGGAGAAGTTGAAAGTTAGTGAGAAGACTTCAATGACCGTAAAACTGATGAAAGATATTGATCGATACAGAGTAAGTTCTTCGTTGTCTGTCTGTTGCAAACATCATGGTGCATAAATGTTCTAGTCGACTCTGCTTAATGTTAACTTTTCTGTCAAGTAAATGTTAATTCTGTGTAACCTGTGTTAGTCTGTATCAGTAGATTTTTTATTGTTTCTGTTGACGTCTATGATGTTATGAGTTGCTTATGACATAGATGTTATGTATGTTATTCATTACAATTTAGTTTTGTTAGGTTACAGGAGGGACATCAGGTCTGTAAAAAGTCACGTTCCAAGTTCCCAAAAGTTCATTTTTGGTAGGAACTGGCCTAACCTGTACTAACTGTGGAAAAATTGGCTGGTTAGACAAAAATATTAAGTAGTAGTGACTCAGTGGCATAACAGTTAGGGTGTCAGACTTGCGATCAAGTGGTAGTGGTTTCGATTCCTGGTCGGGCCGCTATCAAGCTACCTAGGTCAACTCAGCCTTCCATCCCTCTGGGTTAGGTAAATCGAGTACCGGCATGGCTGGCTGGGGTTATGGTGGGGTGTTGGGTGGCAGGTAACACTGTGTGATCCCATATGGCAAGTGATGCTCCTTAGCTCTGAGATGGGTTTCTGATTAAGAGCTATACTAGGCCTTTAACTTTTTAACTTTTTAGTAGTAGATGTTATGTGGTGGTAAATAAATTGTGAAAGTTGCCATGCAGCAAATGTAAGGTGAAAAATGATTGGATTTTGCTGAACAGCTGGTCATTCCGGTCCTGAAGTGGGTTCGCGGTGAACCTCTGTCTCAAGACAACTGGGTCGAGCTTTTCTGCATGATTGGCTTGCCAAAAAGCATGACATTGGAGAAGCTGACATTTGGTGACCTCATTGCACACTCAGATGCCATCATCAACAGTGCTGATGCACTCAAGGTACGTGGATTTTATGCTGACATCTGTTGACATATGTGTCTTCTTTATGTGGTCATATTTTTTGCATATTATACAGATATGCAGGACTGAGAATCCATATTCATTGTTTATTCATAATTGTAAATGCCTGCTGATTCTAGCTACAGTTTAAATGAATTTTTGGCTCCCAGAACAGTGTGTCTGTAGCAGTTGTTTGCAGCTTTGTTTCTGTTATGCTTGACTTGATTTTGTTCTTGTTTACCAGTAGTGGATTCTTCTTTTTTTAAGATTGTGCTGCTACGTGCCAAATGATGATATCGATGTTACTGTCTGTGTTGTTTAGCATTAGACGAGCATCGTTCTGTTGTAGGAACTGAATATGCGGGCACAAGGGGAAGTGATCATCCGTGATGCTCTCAGAGAACTGGACATGTGGGGTGCTGGAGCAGTGTTCCAGCTTACAGAGTATGATGACAGCCACAAAGCTAAAGTTATGCTTATTAAAGAATGGAAAGAGCTTGTGACTCAAGTTAGTGTTATCTTGCTGCAGATTGTAATGCTATTTCTATGCTAAAATAGACTTGGCAAATCATTAAGTTGTTGTCAAATAACATGATGTGATACAGACGAACAAACCGCAAGTTAGGCTGTAGAATGACAGCCACAGTTTTTGCTCACATCGTTTGATTTGATTTGAGAAGCCATGGCAGAATATGACAATAGTTTTTTTGCATGTAGTATAAAACTTTGTGGTATTCTAGCAAAGGAAATTAAAGAGTGTGATGTTTGAAATGTTGGCGGTGTGAATGATTGTCTTCCAGTGACCTGTTAATCGCTCAGCTCTATAATTTGCATATGGGACGTTCTATTGCTTTCTTGAAGATATGCAAACGTTCATTGAAGAATCGTCAAGGTTAGCAGAGATAATTTGCAGCTGTGCACTGAAAAACTACATCACCCCATTCGTTTTGACTAGCAGTGTGTGAATGTCTTGTTTTGTAGAATTTTTATTAACTATTTCTGTTGACTAGATCATGTGTTTGTGATAGGTTGGAGACAACCAGTCTTTGCTTCAGTCTCTGAAAGACTCGCCATACTACAAGCACTTTCAGGACAAGGCGTCCATCTGGGAGACGCGTCTTGCAGACCTGGACTTTGTTCTGCAGAATCTGAACCAGATCCAACGCAAGTGGGTCTACCTGGAGCCGATCTTTGGTCGAGGAGCTCTTCCAAAAGAACAGGGTCGATTCAAAAGAGTTGACGATGAATTTCGGTGAGTCAATTTTCTTACTAAATTTGCACACAGACGTGTTGAATGATAAGTAGTGAGACATGCATTTGAAATTCTGTGCATTATAGCTGAAGTGAAAAAACAACTGAAAATTAATGACAACGTCTGTTACTAATGAAATGTAACTACTACCTTTGGTTTTTGTTACTTTTCTGGACTTACTCCTTTTCCGGCTCTGGTCCCCAAAAGTAAACTTTCAGGAATTGTTGGGCAGAACTTTTTCTGGCTAGATGTCATCCAACCAACAGCATCTAAGCACTGAGTAAAGGTAAAGACCGGGTACTTGCTATAGTGCTGCTTACATGAGTCAGACTCATGACCAGAAGTGCTTTTAAAGTCTTTTAAGTGGCAGCTGATTGGCAAGAGCCAATGATATCGCGGCACATCATGCAGCCATCCATTGCCCGTGCTAACGAACAGTTGGACCTGCGGTGCAGCACACAGGCATACCACTGCCCCAATCAGCCACACTAGGTTTTCACCCTGTAGCTTGTAAGCAACTACCGGTACTCATTTCCTGTCCCGCAAAGGGTAGGATGCTCAGTTGACCTGAGCATACTGTTGGTTAGCAGCTTGCTCAAGGTTGCTTGCAAATGAGCCGCAGTGAGATTCAAACCCGCAGCCTGAAAGTTACGAGTCCGATACTCTAACCACTAGACCATTTACACCTACTGGGCAACTAATGAAATGTAACAGGAAGAATATTTCAGTAAGCAGAACTTCTGTAATTTTAGCTTATTTACATCTAGTCGCATTTACCCTGCTTAAGAACATAACTTATGATGATTCAGTTAATTCATTTGGGGGTGATTTTATTATAAAACAAAGCCGCTTCTGCTGCTGTCGATTTCAGTAGGTTTCATGCTGATGTATTTGGCCAGACAGTGTTCTGGAAATATCTGCAAGGCTTTATTTCTGCTGATGTGGTTGTTTTGGCACTGTGTCATCATTTCTGCAGCGGTATTCTGATGGACATGAAGCGTGATAACCGTGTTCTCTCACTGGTGAACCGTGCCGGTCTCAAAGGCACACTATCACAGATGCTCGATCAACTTCAGCGTTGTCAGAAATCACTAAACGAGTTCCTCGAGGTATTAAATTTGAGATAGCTACCAGTTATCAGTGTTGTTTTCCTTCTGTGTTTTTAGTTGGGTGACAGGAAGGGTATCCAGATTGTAAAAAACCTGTTGTAGCAATTGCTGTAGTTTCTACCTCAGTGACCCAGCGTAACCTGGAGTAACGCCAGTAAAGTAGGCTTATTAGACAAAAACTGAAAGTGATGTGTTAGCATTGTAATTTGTAATATTGCACTGGTTAATGAACCATATATGTATACCATAAGTTATAAAAGGGAGGGAGACACCATACTGTTGTGCATATCTTCACTAGATGTTGACCGATTTCTTAAGTTCTTCTACAGACACACTGAGTGGGAAATTTGAAATATTGTGATCATTGTCTCACCACACCTACAGCGTGTTGCTACACTGCCTTGTAAAATATTTATTTTAATAACTAGCTTTATTATAAATTGAACTTTATCACATCATTTATCTCAACCTATCTCAATCCATTTAGCGACTGCCAGCATCTCAGTTTCTGCTCTGCTGACGTTGTGTGCCTTATAAATGTTTATATTATTAGTATTATTACTATTATGTCCACTCTAAAATGAAATTTATCGAATATCTTTAAATAGTTCAAGTCAATGCTCTTTATATCATCACACCTCACACGGTAGTGTGAGAGTGTTGTAAGGACGACCAGCAGAGTCAATGGGAAATGCCAAATTTCGGGGTCTGCCAGCTCCGAAACCCTTGGGTCGATTTTCAAAAAAATTTGCAGGGTTGATTATGTCGGGGACCCCACCCCACATGCAAATATTGGGGTCAATCGGTTCAAAGGGGCCGTGTCTGCGCATGCGTGAAATTGTCACCCCCAGGCG
>Ga0209679_1001386_pt1 | contig 10340 bp, 6 predicted proteins | sample WorMetHEROISLAND_4_FD_187408 | JGI IMG/M metagenome (GOLD analysis project Ga0209679, IMG submission 187408) | Marine gutless worms symbiont microbial communities from Max Planck institute for Marine Microbiology, Germany - Olavius sp. 2 HERON... ...
GGGTAGTTTATTTTTGCTGTTTTTTAGGTTGTTTGCTTTGTCTGATTTGTATTTAGTTTTTGCATGTTTATTTTCCTGTACTGTGTTTGTATTTAGTTACCGTATGTTTATTTTCCTGTACTGCTTTCTTTGTCAGTATCGGTCAAGTGATTGGCTGTGAAGACCGCCTCCGAAATGACCTATACTGTGTCGGGTGGGGCGTTAAACTCTGCTCAACCGTCAACCGTCATGGTAATGCCAAAGTACCAGTCATTGTGTATAACTATAATGAGCAGCTTGGTAGCACCGCTTAACCAGTACTGTGTGATGTCGTGTGCTGACGGTTACAGTTCCACTCGAAGGTGATGCGCTCATGGAGAGTAAGTCGCCGAGAATTGTCGACAAGTTGGCAGCACAAACGGTCGATGAAGGGGAGATCGCCATGTTCGAGTGTCGCTTTACGTCACCCGTTCAACCTCAGGTCAGCTGCTGCTGCTGCCGTTACTGAATTTGTACAGCTCTCTGGTCTTTGTTCAAAGACATAAGTGTCTCAGTATTAATATTGTAACATCTAGAACCACTGATCAAGCCAAACGATCTTTTTATCGCGTTGCCAACAGTATTTTTTGGGAAAGTAGGGCGTATTGCTTCTGAAGATGTTACTCTTCAGCTGATGTCAAGTAAATGTATGCCAATATTGTTGTATGTTTTGGAGGCATGCCGTCTTACTAAATCTGACCTTTGCTCTCTTGATTTCGTTATAAATAGACTATTTATGAAACTATTTTTAAAACTAGTGGTATGGAAATTGTGAAGTATTGCCAGTTTGTATTTAACTTTGTGATTCCTAGCGTCCAAATTGCCCGAAAAAGTGAAAAATTTGTGAAAAAAATTAATTAACGTTATACATGAAAGTGGTATATGATGATATATCAGTTAATTTGTGCTGTTTAAGATAGTTTTGTAGTTAAGATTGTTTAGTTAAGTTGTTCATGTATTTTTCTTTCTACCTTATCTTGAATAAAGATGAATATAAGTGATTAACTAAAGAGCTCTCGACCGACTGCTAGGGACGGAGCCACCTGGGAGTTAAGTGAGAGTGTGAACATGATTGCATCTCTACCAGCAAAGTTGAATAGACGCGGCTGTTTGGTTTGCACAGTTGTCGGGTGTTTTGTGCAGATAATATGGAGCAAGGACGGTAAACAGGTGCGCGGTAACACGCACTACCAGGTGGAGAATGCGGCTGACCGCGGTAACTACTGGAGTCGTCTGTCCGTCTACGACGTCCAGGCAGGTGACTCTGGTCAGTTCAGCGTGACCGCCGTCAACGGGTTTGGAAACGTCACCAGTTCGACGTCGTTAACAGTTCGAGGTTTGACTGCTTTCAAGCGATGTCTGGTCTTCTTTATTCACTGATGTAAAACGCGGTGGTCTGTGGCTTTAGTTAACTATTACAGTAATTATAATTAAATAATAGTTGTTACTGTAAATAGAATAATCACAGTGAAGCACGGTAGTGCGTGACACTGCTGTAAGAGCAGTTTGAAAATGAATAGGAAGATCCGATTTTGGACCCCCGTAGGTCCGTAACCCCCGACGCGATTGACTTAAAATTTGGTACGCGTGGGTGCCACCCAACATGCAAAAACTTACAACAATCGGCCCAGCAGGGACCCCCGGCAAAGGGGTGAAATATAATGTTCAACGACTTTATCATATAGTTTTTGGTGATTTCTTGACGTGTTTTGCTGGGGATTTTAAATAACGATTATTATTTTTAGCAGACTGTAAGTAAGTTTTGTCAGCTTTGCCGGCGCTTAGCGAGCGGAGAAGGTATTGTGACGCTCTGCGTCTGTGTGTCCGTGTGTGTGTCCGTCGAGCCGCGACTGCACGCCACATTAGTCTCGGTGGCGAAGGTAATGCGCTGTATCCAGTGCTTTGTTTAATTAGATAAGTCGATAGTTTTGTTTACCTTTTTAGATCTGTCTTTGATCAGCAGAACTGTTTTACTCAGTTGCCAATAAGTTATAAGTTTTATTTTGTGAATATGTTTGCTGATTTTTGTCTTTGTGTTTCATGTGCTTTGCGAACTTCCTGTGAATCGCTGCTGAACAAAAACCAGATGTGTGAGTAAATCCTGCTTTTCATCTCCGTGACATTTAAAAAAATTTCTTTAAACTGTTTTGTTGTCTGACGACTGCAGTGTATTTAGTCTGACTGATACAGTCTTATGTTCGTAACTTAAGGTAAAGGTTCACTGTCTTCTGAAGGGAGAAAATCGACCGGAGTGTCAAGCTTGCCAGTCTGCCTTGACTGTTAGGCATATTTTGATAGACTGCAAAACTGCACTCATCTCATTGCAGTGCGTCAAAGATATTTCAGAGTCGATACACTGAAAGAACTTTTTGAAATGTAGACTCTTGGAAACCATCAATCTTCCCTGGTACAACTGGAAAATGGCCATTCAGTTGGTTGTGCGTGTGTGTTACTGGCGCACATAGCACATGGTTAGGATACAAGTGCCGTCTGGATGCGGATGGATTATCGGATGTAATCGGTGAAATGTCATTTAACTGCATGTTTTGTGTGTGTTTGATGTATTTATGTACACAACTCGAGTCGTAAAATCTCTTGGTTGTTAATTTTCAGCACTGACAAGCCAGCGATGGAAGACATTGCAGAAGAAGAGGAGGTATGTACGAGAGAACGTGAAGCTGTTTTTGACGGAGATTTGTTGCTGTTAATGTGTTATTATTTCTGTTAACTGTTTTACTAAGATTTCATGTGCACGTAGTACCGATATTGAGATATGAATGTCATGACGCCTAATATTACGCTGACGCTACGACGCTGCGACACTGTAACTCTGTGACATTGACACTGACACTACGACATTGTGACGTTGTGACACTATGACGCTATGACATTATTACATTGCGACGCTGTGACCCTACGACAATATAGTCAGCTTTATTTCACCAGTCATTGGTAGGAACAAAAACAGACATTTACAGTTAAGTAAGTAAGTGGGGGATAGTGCACTAAAATGCTAGCTAACTAGCTTAATCTGGCCACTTTACCAAGTTGACAACGCAAAAGATTACTAAAAACATGCCGATTCATTTACCAAGTAATCAGTCAGTGGGAGAGAGGGGTGAGGAAAAGACTTGGAAACGAGATAGATCTTGAGCCGAGAATGGAACATACCATGAGACAAGTTGACAGCAGGTTCAGTTCTAACGTGCACACAACTCGGGATTTAAGTACGCAGATTAGAAACCGACCAGAACTGATTTTTATAAATTCGGCCAAAACCGAAACGGGGATGAAAGTAGTAATGTAGTTTCGGCCGAAAACGAATCTTTGCCGAAAGTCATAGGTCATTATTCGGCTGAAAACGAAACTTGTTGAAACAGTTCAAATTGTTGTCTTCGGAACCGAAACCGAAACCGAATTTCGGTCGGTCTCTAATGCAGATATATAATATACGAGCCTTCCGGGATATACTGTTATGATCAGCCCATCACCACAGCCGAGCAGCTGCCTGCCAGCGTGTGATACTGGTGCTATGACGCTATGACATTACTACGCTACCAAAGATGGAACCGGGTCTCCGGGTCACGGGTCACCGGGTCACCGGGTCAGCGATTGTGGCCGGGTCGGGTCGGGTCACGGGTCAGTGTGTCAGACCCGGTGTTTGACCCGGTTTTGAGTTTTAACATGCGCGTTTATCGTGGCGTTGTTTCTACAGAGTAACACTATCTTGGCAAACTAATATCTGCGGTTTCGGTTTTGGTTCGGTTCCCGTCACAGCACTTATTTCAGTTAATGCCCGTAATATTTACTTACTTACGTGCTGATTGTCCTTGTGACGTCACGACATTTCTGGATTTGACGTCATTTACGCTACTGACCGGGTCGGGTCGGGTCAGGTCACGGGTCAAAAATCCTGACCCGGTTCCATCTCTGTACCCTGCGATGACACTACGATGTTATAACTTGTGCACGTTTTCTGTTGTCACTAACACCGCATGTAATACTTTACCATTTGTTCGATGCTGTGAAGGATATATGATGATTAGCGCTAGGGCTGGTATGCCAACTTAAAATGGAACGGATTGGTTTTCGGTGAAATACTGACAAGCTGTTGTCGCTGCCATAAGACGGTGGTATAGCTGTAATTGCCGCTGCTCTGAACACGGCTAACGTTTAACAGTGGCGGATCCAATGGTGGCCAATCCGGCATTGCCTCCCCCAATCCGGCTATGCCCCCCCATCCAGTCAGACAGTCTGGCCATAAACTTTGAGTTTGATATAATTAGAAAAAATGCATACAGTGTGGTCAATTGATTCTCAGGAAAATTAGTAAAATTGGTGCCACCAGATGTCAGATTTTAAGGCTAAAATGCACCAAATTCGATTTCTGCTGGGGCTCCGCCCCAGACCCCGCTGGGAAGCTTACAGTGCTCCCTCAGACCCCATAGCTGTATTTAAGGGGCCTACTTCTAAGGGGAGGGAGGGGAACGGGTAAGGAAAGGAGGAGGGAAAGGGAAGGAGAAGGGAGGGGAGGGTTCCCCCAATTGGGGAGTCTGGATCCGCCAGTGATTTTTAATGCGGAATTCATTGACGTTTTAATGTAGGAGATCATAATTGATGATTACGTAGTTCCATCGTCCGCTCAGCACAAGGACGCGCCTGGTAATGAGGGTGGTACTCTGTCCCATATCACCGGTAAATATTCACCATCAGCTGGTTCTCAGTCTGCTAGCGAGCACTCAGTTCGGGAATCCAAATGTACCGAAAGTTACACGTCGCGACATATGTCGTCGTCAACCGAGGTTCGCATGTTGATGGCATGTTTGCTTGGTTTTGCTTTTAACCATCTTTATTCACCATAATGTGGTAGCAAAAAATAAAATAAAAGACTGTCAGGCATACTTTAATTTCAGCCTACCCTCTGAATTGTTAGTAAAACGTTACGATAAATTTTTGTTGAAATTGTCTGCAATTAATTATATCTACTCCGCTTTTTAACGTGAACTTCTGTGCTATGTTTGTTTACTTATGTTTGTGTTGTAGTTAAGTGATGTTCTGCTTTAAGCCTCCGCCGCCGGTAGGCGCCGGCGGAGGCTATATGTTTTCGGGTCGTCCTTCCGTGCCGCTGTCCGTGCGTCCGTCCGTCCGTCCGTCCGTCCGTCCGTGATTCACGTGGTAGTTTTATGTTTCCGCGATATCTCCAGTATCTGTTGACGGATTTTCGCCAGACTTTTGTCACTGGTGCATCTCGGGACAGAGATGAACTGATTAGACTTTGGGGTCAAAAGGCAAAAGTTCAAGGTCACGGCATGACCGAGTGCATCCCAGATTTTCATGTTTCCACTATATCTCCAGTATCTATTGATAGATTTTCGCCAAACTTTTGTCACTGGTGCGTCTTGGGACGCAGATGACCTGGTTACGTTTTGGGGTCAAAAGGTCAAAGTTCAAGGTCACACCATCGCGGCGGAGGCGCACAGCACTCGACGCTACCGTCGAGCACTCGACGCTACCGTTGAGTGCAACTTTTTCTAGTTTTACTTTGTGTTCTACCGTTTGCGGTGAATAAAGAAAGATTTTCAAAAATATACAAATCATCAGAATAAACACAAAGTAACAGACTGAATTAACTGAGAGCAACTGTAGAGGTAATCAGAGAACGTATCATAAGTGACTACCGAAACACAAATAAGTGTGCAGACAAACTAACTAGGCCTATATCTTATTTAGGTGCAAGTATTTACATAATAGATTATCTGATTCGCAATACTTGACATCAAAACTTACAACGTGTCAACCACTGAATGCTTGGGACATTGAAATTGAAGAATTTGCAAAACATTTGCAGAAGTGTTTTAGGGCCGCGGGTAGTCGACGGCTCTAAAACATTTTTGGCAAATGTTTTATTTTACATGTAACCACTGTCTGTCTTCAAGCCATGTTCGATCCGGCAAAAATGTTTTGCAACATTTTTGTAGATGTTCTAGCGTAAATCATTTTAAAAACATTTTCAGAGGTGGTTACATGTAAAGTAAAACACTAAAACGTTTTTACAACATTTTTGCAAATGTTTTATTTTACATGTAACCACGGTCTTACTGCGACTTCACCGAGAACTGTTGTGTCTGTTGACAGAAGTTGCTTCAGGTGGTTGAGTCTCCCATTGACGTTGATGCTATCGAAGGTGAGACAGTTGAATTTGTCTGTCGTTTGACTCCATGCATGCCTATTCCCGCCGTCTCGTGGTATTTCGAAGCCGTTCGGCACTTAGTGCAGAGTGATAGGCGCCAGCTGGTGGACGGAGACAGGTACCGGCTGTCGGTTTCCGCTGACGCTGTTGCATCTCTGGTCATCGTCGATGTTCGTCAGAGTGACGCCGGCATTTACACCATGTGTGCCGCTAGTTCTGCCGGAACCGTGGAAGTGTCGGCAATGTTGTTGGTGCATGGTCAGTGTTTGCTTGCTGTGAACTAACTCATAACCACCGTGCCTGTCTCGTAGTTCTATTTTGTTATCTTCATAAAATTTACTTACTTTATAAACCGTGGAATTATAATAACATATACACCGTGGTCCAAAATTTCCTGCTGAGTGTAATACTAAAAGGTCATTATTTGGCAAAGTTATGGACAAGAGTTTGGTGTCTTGTTTTTTATTGGACCATGGTGTAGTATTACATTTAATATAAAAACAAAGCATTAACTTTTTCATCATCATCAGTGGCAAAAGCAGCAGCAACAGCATTTGTTGAATTATCTATTCACATTGTAAACTAGTAACTGTAATTTAATCCAAGAACAAGACTGCATGCAGGGTAGCCCTGTAGGCTGTACGCATTGGGTGCAGGGCAGGGGCTTCCAACACTATCGTACACTGAATAAGTCACTATATCGTAAAATAGTCGTTGTGCTGCAAAAAAACTGAATAAGTGGTAATGTCGCAATAAATTAGTAGTTGTGTTGCAAAAAAATGTGAAAAATATGAACAACGCAGGGAATCGAACCAGCGGTCTATCAGGCCCAATACGTAGCCCAGCCCACTGAGCCAGCGAGGCATTTGCAAAGCATTGTTTAAATAATCTACTTAAAATGATCTACTTAACACAAACTGTACTATTTCAGTGGTTCTACGCTACACCATAGATAAGTGGCCTTGCACCCAGCCACATCCTTAATCCAGTGCAGTTAGTCATATTTAATTAATGTCGTAATAATACAGTAAGTTCTTGTAAGTAAGTAAGTAAGTAAGTAAATAAGTTAGTAAGCAGATTATTAATGGCAGGGCGTACCACAACAACATCTAATACAACTTTTGTTATGTTGACAACAGTAAAATAGTAATAAATTAACGTAATGTACATTATCACATTTTATATACGGTGTAACACCCACCATCCAGCAACAGAAATCACAGTCTTTTGAATATGTAAAGAGTGGTGTGTCTAGAAGTAAGTAACATTAATGACTGTATGCCTGTTATTATTAATTTAAATAACAAATGCATGTGACTAACTGTTGTTAATATTAATATGTTAATATGATGTTACTTGAAGTGAAACTAAACTGATGTTTGCATTGTCAGGCGCTGTTCATGTTTTTTTTTATTTTCCGTAGTTGAGTTTAACGATTAATTAATTGCGTGTCCTGAATTGTAATTAATTATGCGTCTTTTGCTTATAGGCTTATAGCATTTTTCAGCGCGTTAGAGGTATCACACTTTATGCGCTATACAAATTTACGACTTACTTACTTACTTACTTACTTATAGAATTTGTACAGTTTTCAGTGAGTAGTTTCTCTTGTGTTTCGCATGTCTGATGCCAACTGTGCGTGTATTTGTGCGTGCGTGGGTGCATGCGATACTTTGCACCGCATTTAGTGTTACTATATGTCACAGATGATAATGTAAAATTTAGTTACTATACTGTAAAATTTTGTGATGTTAGCGGTTGTTTTGAAGTGATAAAACGGCCATTTGTTGTGCAGAATATTGAGCATTTCTTCAGTTCAGTTGCCGTTATGTAAATGGAAATGTTCCGTTTCTGTATATTTTGGCTTCTAGTTTGTGCTAACATTTTGCTGTTGTTTAAGTTTTGAGCAATTTCATTTCTTTACTACATTAGTTATACATACATACATTTGTTTTCCAACGCGGCAAAATTGTACAAAATAGCACAAACACTATGCTGGAAGGACAGCAAGGCTTAAATAGCACTTACGGTACAACTGCCCACAACAAAAAGGAACATAAATACTCTAATGTAGCCTACATACAATACTTGACCTGTTAATTTAGTTTAATTTTATTTAAATTTTACTTTTGTCGTATTAAATTTTACAAAAGTTGGATTATCATTGTCTGTTTTACTGCCTCTGAAACGCTGTTGTGATGATGTATTTTATTATTGTTATTATTATTATTATTAGAAGACATTATTGTATATACAGTTATTGTCTCTGGACTAAAACTGTTAGTGTGGTTCTTTCAGCCTCAACCTCTGAACATCGAGCTGCAGTTAAAGTTGACAGCAGAACTGATGAACGACTGGAAGAAAAGTCTATGGTAAGTCAATATCTTACTTTTAAAATAATAGTGTGCACTTTTGAGATAATTTTATATGGTTGTGTTTTATACTTTGTAGAAACAATGCGGTGAGAACTTTTTACAGTGTGTGCCAAAAAAGTGACACCATTTTGGTATTTGAGTTTCCTACCCTTGTTAGATGCATAACGTGATGGTTTCTGTTGGCATCTCACGTACGGGCAAAACTGGCTTTATTTTAATTGAACCGTGAGCAAAAGTAAGCAGCTCGTAATACTGTGAACGTGTTGTTGGTGAAGGATTGTTGCCTGATATCAGAGCCAATTGTCGTCAGTACAGATGGACTCTCCAGCAGGATGGTGCACCACCGCACACTGTGAAAAACATGCTTGGGTTGTACAGCAGCAGGGTGGACACATTGAGCACATAACTGTGTGAATCAGTAGTAGCAAATGTTGAAATTATTCAAACAGTGTAAATATCTGGTGGACCCAACTCAAGCCCATGTCTGTGTTGGCAGTATGTGTCATCAGTGGTTAGAGGTTGTTTTTCAACCCTTTGTGTCCTGTTTGGTGCAATGTACTGTTCTACTGTATTCACTTTATTGCTTTATCTGTTCCGAATAAAACTATCATATCATATATCATATCATATCATATATCATATCATATCATATATCATATCATATATCTTGTCATATATCATATCATATCATATCATATCATATCATATCAAGTGGAAATCCAGAAGTGGGGAACTGTAATTTCAGATTTTGGCCCCCTATTGGTGGTTGCGGGTCCCCTTATTGACGGTTTTGGACCCCCTGTGGCCCTGTTGGTGGTCGCAGGCCGCCCTAAATTAACTTCATTATCAGGTAATCAAGCACTCACATTCACGTATGTCTCTGACGTGGATTCTGAGTCGTTAAAACGGTAAAACTGTGCGAAAATTCAATGCACAGTACGCCAAAATGCGGTTGCTAGCGTACCGTAGCGTTCCCCTTAGCGTTCCTCTGCGTCTTTTAGAAATGTAAGGAGAGGGAACGCCTTGGACTAAAAATAGGAGGTGGGAGAACTGCCGCTGCATTCCCTTGCGTCCAGTGGCACTTTAACCACTGTCTGTATGAAGTAGCGTGTGTCATCGTCTGTTTCTAGTTGAGTTTCGTGTGTTTGTTACAGCAGCTGCAGCAGCCGAGTGCATCAGCACGGTTTGAGCAAGAACTGACTGGCACCGTCATGAAGGACGGCCAGCCGACGACGCACAGCCAATCACTGTCGGTGGATGTAGGTCAGCCAATCATGTTGTGTTGTCGCGTTGTGCCGCACGACGCCAGGGTCACGTGGACCAGAAACAGAATTGTGCTGAATGATTCTCGATGTCTGTAAGTCGTTGTACTGTTACTTACTTGGTGATAATCGTGCGTCATTGAAGCCTGTTAATGAACTGTCGTGCATAGTTAGCATTAGGAGTATGACCGATACACATACCTTCATGTTTTATATTTCAGTATCACATCTCTCACTCTTTTGAGACTTCCTGGAAAACACATACCATCAAGATACTTGCTGGACTACTTGAATAGTTGCCCACGACCCTTTGAAATACTAAAGTCGCCTGTCAGAGTAATAGTGATTATTGGACCCGAAAGGCGGGTCCCAAAAGCCACTGTAGTTGTTGTTCTTGTTGTTGCTATCAGTCCTCTAAGGGTCCAAAAATGCCTAAGGCTTTCTTAACCCTCGCATTGCTAAGGAGGGGGTGGTTTCCACCCCCCCCCCCCCCCC
>Ga0209679_1001387_pt1 | contig 10339 bp, 5 predicted proteins | sample WorMetHEROISLAND_4_FD_187408 | JGI IMG/M metagenome (GOLD analysis project Ga0209679, IMG submission 187408) | Marine gutless worms symbiont microbial communities from Max Planck institute for Marine Microbiology, Germany - Olavius sp. 2 HERON... ...
CAGTTAGTTTTAAGACCTAAAGGTAAACTGTTCCAAACACGAGGCGCAGCCACTGAGAAATGACGTCTGCCTAACATTGTTTTACAGTGAGGTACAGTTAACAGTATTAAGTTTAGTTCAGTTTGTACGGTCTTCAACTAATCTTTTCAGTGGCGGTCACATTTGCTGGACCAAAATGATGGGTTTTCAGCCGTGTTCTGAATTGCAGTTGACTAACTGATGTACTGATGTGTGTATAGTTGTAATAGACCTAATAAACCTGCATGTACTGTACTTGAGCCACAGCATTAAAACTCTGCCGACCAAGCTGGGTGGATGAAAAGTCTGAAAATGGTCCAGAAATGTGTGTCTTGTCCTGTTTCAGCTGTATGATTCGATACGAAACACGCCTGCCGTTTAGTGGTCTAAATGGCCAATTGTCCTGGAGATGGGCCTCTGAAGAGTGATGCAGCAGAATTTTGTACATATAAAACAAGAACAGAAAGTTGCATTACGTTCAAGCGCAGGGAATGTATTCCCCTTGCTACGCATAAGATACGTTGTAATTTAGGATTTAAGGTCACAAAACTCTTGCAAAACTGTGTTCTATAACTGATGAACCAGTCTCCATAGAATCTTGAAACGCTCAAATATTCTTTCTAATGCCTAATAAAATGCACTTGTCTTTGTTTAACTGGCCTATTTTTACTGGAATTACTCTAGGTTAAGTTACCGCCCCCGAAGAAGTGAGCTCTTGGGAATTGTTGTGGCAGAACTTTTACAGGCCGGATGCCCTTCCTGTTGCCTGACCGACAGCGTAAAAGCACTGATTTTGTAGTGCTAAACCAGTGTTGATTGTTTAATTGTTATTCGCTAATTTTCGTATTACTTGTGAATTAAATGCTAACAGTTCAATTCATTCATTTATTCATTCATTCATTCATTCATTCATTTATTTGTATCAGACCAATGGTCCATAGTACATATAATACAAGTAAGATAGAACACAAAAGAACACTAAAAAAAGTTTAAAAAACGATAAAAACACTATGAGAAAGCATCGTGGCAAACACCTCGAACAACGCCAATTAATGAATTACTGTGCTGTCTCCACTGACTCCTAAAACAAAACCTATAATTATGAATAACAGCATCAAATGATGGCAAACCCAGTTCTAGTAATACAGAAGTTACACTATAATATTTGCTGTTTAATTAGCAGTTTTCCGTTAACTGTGACAGATGATGAACTGGAAGTAGCGGGAGTGCTCGGTCCCAAGTGCACAAGGATCTACTTTGATGATAACATCTCGAAGAAACAGGTTGTCTGCATTATTTCATTGTCTCTGCCACGGGGTTATGTTTATGCCTCAGTATGTTGGTTCGTCAGCAGGATTGGTCGGAAGTTATGGATGTAAGTGAGGTTTGTTGAAAGGACAGTTCTTGGACTTACAGTCACATAGAATTTGGGGCAGTCTGGATTCGGATCCAGGAATTTCTTTTTACTTTCTTTAACATTGCAAAGTTCCATGTGGGCCTGCATGGAATTGACCGTTATGATGGTAAATTCCACTGTTTGACGGAATGTATTGCAGTGGGGAAGGCCACTGTGGGAAAGTCCGGTTGCATTGGCAACGATTTGCACTAACTGAATGCTTTCTATCTGTAGTAGCAGTATTCACGCTAATTAACTGTTCTTACTGCTGATGAGATTGATTTTCAACTGTAAGCTGGAACTCTGCTGCTGCAATGTAGAGCGATGAAACTACTGCTTCTTCCACATCACTTCCACTTGAAGAATCCTACAGCAGAATTACTGGAAACCAGCATAACATCGCAGAAAAAGGTAACGTAATGTTGATTGTTGAGTTTTATAGTGCATTGTCTCCAGGGCCTCTAATATACCACTACTGCATGCATGCATGCGTGCATGGTTCGAATCAGAGGTGCGGGTAGTCGCTAGGTGGCGGAGGTTAGGAGACGGAGGAGAGAAAGAAAAATGATTTTAGGCGACGCTTAAATGAGCTGATGGACGGGGCGTCTCTAACGGATAGTGGAATGACGTTCCAGATGACGGGATGAATAGGAGAAAGCGCGCTGGCCGATTGTGAGATTTGCACGAGGAACAGTTAAGAGGAGTCGATTACTGGATTGCAGTGACAGAGAAGGTTGGTACAGAGAGATTAATTCATGAAGGTACGCCGGATGGCCAGAAGATGTCAGTAGTAAGGGACTGGTTACTTCAGTAGCTTGGTATTAAGATTGGTACTGAAGACAGGGATAATCTGTAGTATTGTTTTCTTTTATGGCTGAACATTGTGCTTATTCTTAATAGAGATAAAATTGTGTAAATTAAATAAGAGGAAAGACTGAAGTGGAAATGATCAAATGAACGAACATGGTCAGATGGATGTGTAGGTTTTTTTATTGAAAGAAAGAAAGGAAAATGCGGAGCTGAGAAAATTACTGGGACTGGAACCAGTCAGCTTGTCAGTTATGAGGAGCAGATTACAGCAGTTTGGACACAATAATGATCCAGTAATGTATGATGATGGGGATTGAGAGAACTTGACTGAGGGGACGTTCAGAGAAGACTTAGTGGGATTGTGTCAAGGTGGATATTGACAATTTTGGCCTGTTCCATGAAGATGCTTAGGATAAGGATCAGCATGCATGGTGAGGCATAATTACCAGACCCCCTAGTGCCAGATGGCTGAACTTTGTTACTGATATTGATGTGGCAGTCAGGCAGTATAGCACACATCTTCATGCGTGTGTTAAAGCGAAAGGCGGATGCTTTGAACACAAACGGTTCAAGTAGTTTAGAATGCTGTTGTTGCTTATAACAGCATAGTCTACCAGACATTTCTGCTAAATTTTGTCAATTTTTGTCTATTTGTTCAAAGGCTATACAATAAAAACCAAGGGGGTCCAGTAATTTTGCCTCACCATGTAGATGGTGAATCAGGGGAAAACCGGCTAACCCAGGTTTACCTGGAAATGGCCATTAAAATGGTGTGATATGTGTGTGTACTGCATTATGCCAGTGTTGATGTTTTATTGGGATGTGTGACTGAGCAGATGGAGTGAATAACAGTAGTTCATCGGTTGACGCTGCCGAGAAAAAGAAGCTGCCAGATCACCTGCAGCCGAACTCCACTCTCGTTTTTTCAGTGACTGTGATTGAAGCGGCCGACATTTCACCGCAGTATTCCGATGTGTTCTGCCAGTTCAAGTACGTTGGTCCCACTGGTCTACTGGTAAACTGTTGGTCTTGTAACTGTTAATTGGTAACCAGATCAGTGCAAGCAATCTTGAGCAAGTTGCAGACCTTCTGTCTGTTGGGCGACCTCAGTCTCCAGCCCTGTGCAGAGTGAGAAATGGTAGTGCTTATAGGCATAATGTGGTTGATTGAGGCAGTGATGTGGCAGATGCAGTTATCCATTATAATGGGCAGTGTGTTAAAAAAGATGCATATAGCTCTTAGCAACGTCAGAGCTATGGGATGTCACCTGCCATGTTGGATCACACAGTGTTACCTGCTACCCAACAGAAGCAAACATGCCCTTCCTTAACTCCATCCAGACAGGCCGGTACTCAATTTAATACCTACCCCGGAGGGATGGAAGGCTGAGTTGACCTAGGTGGTTTGTTACATGCTGAGAAGGTTTACCTGTTCACAGACAGTCACCCATTCCAGCACTAACCAGGTCTGGTGTAGAGTAACTTCGCTGATTGCAATCAGTGCGTTAACCACTACACCACGCCACCACCATGTGGCCCCATAATACACTGTGGTGCCATTAGCTCCAGCCAGTCAAATGCCTGTTGTGAGATTGTGAAGTGCTGGTTGTCACGAGCCAGTATGTTGTCTGTTTTCATGTCCGTCTGTCCAATGTATGCTTGAAACTTAGCAACAGAAAGTTGCAGAAAGTTTAGACTTTATGCCCGATTATAACACTAGAATTGAAGGTCTCAGAACATTCATGGGCTTCGAGCCTGCCAGTGAAAATGAATAAATAAAAATAAATAAATAAATAAAAATTTAAATGGGTAACACACGTTGCCATTAGGAGGTTGAGGTCAGAGGTCACTAGGCTGCACATAGCTGAACCAAGAAATACCAGTGAACCATTGGTCCAGAATCTTTAAACTTGATTGAAATCTCAGATCACTGTATAACTTACAAAGTCATAGGTTATTTTTACGAGGTCACCATATGGCAGAAGTATATTCGGCCTGTAAAAGTTCTGCCACGACAGTTTCCAAGAGATTTTAGTTCTGGAGTAACCTAACTGGTAGTATACAAAAACCCGAGTGTGAATAGTATTATCTGTCTGAATGTAGCTTCGAGCATCGATCTGACGAAGCTTTCTCAACGGAACCGGCGAAGAATACTGCACAGTCTGTGTCATTTCAGCATGCTCAGCAGGTCAGCATATCTCTGCTGTCTTCCTCGGGCACCTTGTAAACTACTACTGCTACTGCACTTGGTTTATATTCGACAGGCCTGTTAGTGTGGACCCACAAAGGCTTCCAAAGATATATCTCGAGATTGCTGGAGTAGATTTTTACGTACTCTGTGCCATTGTTAGTGCCTCAGTAACGGTGCCAAACCACGCGCATGCCACACAGTTTTAGTGGACATTTCAAAGTAAACCTGGGTTAGCTAGTTGTCCCTCTGATTCTCCTTCTTTGTTGTTTCACAACCCAGGACAACCCAAAACAAAACCTTTCATGTTCCCCTAGCTAAACATCAGCTAGAGCTCTGGTACATAAAGCTGCCAGATCGCTGAGGGCAATCTTAGGCAGGCATTTTGTTAAGTAATATTTTTAGTTTGCCTTCCTAAGTGTATAGTGAAACACTATGTGTTACCATTTTTATTCCTCTGTTTTTCTGTACTGTCATAATTGTTATTATTTTGTGTCGTACGATTGCTGTTACTTTTGTCGAATGAGTTTGCTGCTATTTTTGTCAATAGTGTTTGTACTGTAAGGATTTTAAAATGTTTCTAACCAAACTTACCTTATACTTTAGACAGGCGGCCACAAACCTGGAAAACCTGGAATACTCAGGGATTTCTCTGAACATGGAAAACTCTGGGAATTCTCAGTGAATTCTGTGAATTCTGTGTAACCTCAGGGAAAAATTGTAACAGACAAAGTATTTTTAGTTCATCATTCAAATACCTGTGTAAGACATCTGTTGACTGGGCAAACAGGATCATCATGATCCTTGATGAAGGTCATTATTCCAATTACATTTACTTTTTGTTGCGGTAACCTATGGAAAAATAAGTTTATGGCTCTGGAAAAGCCTGGAAGACTCAGGGAATTTTTTTCTCCTACTTTGTGGCCACCCTGTTTAGACCTGAGTCCATCCCTTAACTTTCGCAAGGGACAGTCCGTTTCTTCCATTCTTCTGTGCCCTTCGCATTGAGATGGACATCTTGTCCATATGTGTAGTATCTATGCACATCATATCCCTCCAGGTGATGCATAGGTAACCTTAATTGGAATCCAATGCATACCTGTTTTGCACTTTTGTAATTTTGCATGTGGTGCATATACTTTAACCATAGTAGTCGTCCTCTCTTTGTGTTTCTTTATGAATAGGGACACAAGAAATTCGTTTTGGACGAAAAAAGGACGAAATCGCGAAATTTGGCATTTTGGACGAAAAAACGAAATTCACAATTTTGGACGAAATTTGGACGAAAAATGGCCAACTGATCGGCGTAATCGCCGAAAAAAATTGTCAGATTCTTTCACATTCATTGGCATTACCATAATGCTTTTACATTTGGGTTGAAAGAACGGATGCCTAGAATTATTGGGATGCGAATGGATTAATTTCCGTTCACAAAACGAGCGAATACATCGAACTACTCGGACCACATCATGACGTCAATCATTCGGGGCATACCAGTATTTAAACAGTCCATAAAAGACCATAAATAATTGTACCTGCACTCTATAACTTTTCAATGAAACAAGTCTACCGTAATATAGAAATGCTGCATGTCTTTATACAGATGTGGAAACTGGAAATCAGTATATCCATTTGCAAATTAAATACCTTTTAATAGCTGGACTAAACTGGGACGAAAATTAGAAATTTGGACGAACTTTTGGACGAAACTGGTGATTTTGGACGGACGAAAAATGACATTTTGGACAACATATTTCTTGTGTCCCTATTTATGAAATACCGTACTAACATCTGGTGATTCATCTATGTTCTGTAAACTATGCCTACGTTTTGAAAATTCGATATAGATTTTCAGACTGACACCTGTTGACTGGTGTGTGAACTAAACAGTTTTCAGTGATGGTCACAAAAGCTTTCATTGACTACATCAAGTCGCGGCCGATAGTGTTTGATGTGTTTGGACATGCTCAACACAGCACGTCAGAAAATGGCGCTGTCAGTGCACCGACAAAGTGAGATATATGCCACACTTGTGGTTGCACTCAAAGTATAATTACGTGCTGTATTTGTATTATTTTCCAGTGAATCAGATGCTTCATTCAGTCTTTGAATTCTGCAGATTTATACTCAAGATTTACTGTGTATTTTAAAGTAGTCATTGTCTGAGGTGCATATAATGTGATCTCAGATTATGCAGAATATCACCATTTATGTACATATATTTGGAAATTTCATGGTGTGGCATTCTTCTAGTCTCCAGGGATTACTTGGGCAAACATTTTCCTGTTTTTTGCTCTTACCTGTTTGATTCACTGGTTTATCACATTTGCACTTAATGTCACCACACTATTGTTTTTTTGTTGTTTCAAAAATATCTTGCGTCAATTAGCTGTTCACTTATTCGATGTATAAAATACTTTAGTTTGATACTTTAAAATATACTTCATTCTTCTTTAAGTAAAATTTATCAGAGTAAATGTGTGGGTAAGCACAGTTTAACATCCAACTTGGCGGATAATATGTCATTTCGGAGATGAGTCTTTTCATGCATTCAGTCGTGCTGGTATTGCCAACCAAACTCACAACAACCAGCCTGAGACAAACAAACTGGCCCCGGTTAAGGAAACAGTGAGTGAGTGAGTAGGGTTTAACGGCACATCAACACAGTTTACGTCATTAGCACCGAGCTTAACCTGAAAAGCAGGCACAAAGTTCCCTACGGTAAAGGAGAGCCGACGCTATATAAATCTTGCCAACACTATATAAATTTCACGTAGCCCTACTACCGCATCGCCTTTCAGTTTAGCTCCGGCCCCTAAGGATACATACAAAACAAATCTAAACCTGCAGGCCCTAGTACACCTGTAAGAACTGCTCATAGGTGTGTGCTTATGATCATGCACAATTGTGGTGCACAATACAGCACTGAACGGCTCTGATAATCTGCCCTCGTATCCTCCTGGCAGTCATTACTGAACAGATGTTTCTATTGGAGGAGTTTCATCCGTGGCGCAGATGAAGCCAAAGATGATTTTTGATACCAGACGCCTTTTGTATGATTCATAAACTGAACTGAACCCATTTTCGTGACTCGTGCTGTCTATTATCACATATTCATTACCACGTGATGCTGCACTCGGAGTGGCTGGGCTGCAGTTCTCTGGTTGGTTATTGGATTATTTGCGTGAATTGTTTAAGCAGCTGGACTGATCAGGCTCGTTTTCTAACAAGTGCTACCCTCGACCTGGTCCACATTGTGTGTTAAAATGAGTCTAGGTCGCCCAAAATAAGGGTTCTTTCCTTGGACCTGACAATTTTTTGTTTTTTTTTTCCGTCACAGCACAAGCATACTTAATGCACAACTTTCAGATAACATCCTGTCTGTGTCTACCGACTGTTTGTACCACTTGGTGATCATTTAACACGGGGTTGCCACACCGCAGCATGCTGATTTTGTCAGGTTTCTTACAGCCGTGTTACTATTGATATAATATTGGTTGCCATCTGTTAATCTTGTCGTTGTAAAATCACTGTTTTATTTTATTTAGAGGTTATCACACAGCTGTTTTCATGTCGGCCCATATATCAAGCCTGAGCGTCGATAACTGCCCGAGCCATATAGGGCCGATAGGAAAACAGCCCTGTGATAACTTCTTTATCATACGATCAAACTATTTGCCAACGAATCAGTGACTTTTTCTGCCATAATAGTTTACTAGAATATGCTGAAAGTAACTGATGAATGATTGGTCATCTGCTATGGTGTTTATACAGCGCTGGCCCTAGCACTAGCTGCAACAACCAATCAGAGACGTTTGTAGCTGTCCATGTCATGGAAATTCCAAACTAAGCGCAGACACTGATATCAAACCCCGGGAATTGCCATCTGTAACGGACGGTGACTAACGATAACGGCCCATTGTTAGGTTATATCAGCCTGCCCGCAAACGATGTATCAGGGCTGATGTACGTCGATCATATGATAATGCATTATATTGAAGCTTGTGGCATTTTAGGCTCACCATCACAGATGTTGTGAATGTGGCACTTTCTGCACTGAATTACACTGACTGTCACATTGCCTACCGGACCTGTGCATGAGCCTCAGTTATTCTGCTTGGTCCGTTCGCTGGCCTGTTAAGCAACTTGATCATTAGGCCGGGCCAGGCTCATTAATTTTTTGATCCAGTCCATTTCACTGACTTTGCATTTGCTGGATTTCCGTTACCTTTTTCAAAATGAAAGGCCAGACCTGAACGTTAGCCTTACATAAGAAGGGGACGCGATGGGCCTGTGGACGCGATGGGCCAAAAATGAAAATGGCAACACTTTTCTGGCTGAAACGTGAACTGATTAACTGAATTAAGTCGTCAGTATGTATTGACATACTTGTCCCAAATATCGTTTCCACTGTAGTCTGACATTAGTTTTTAGCATTTTAGTCGTCATTTTATCATTTTATCCATTTACTTACAGGAATGTCAGGCGCCCTTGTTTTTATCTTAGGATATCCTGCAGCGCCATACAAATTGTCTTACTATTATTATTATTATTAGCCTGTGGAAGGAACTAATATTGTATGACACAAATGTGCCTGTTGGGAAAACTTGAATTTTTGAAAATTGTGAACTCTGAATGTAGCCTTTGACTGATGTGGGTGCAGCACATTTGGCTGAGTTGATTTGTAGGCCCGGCCCTGCCCGCAGGCCGCATGGCCGATGCACAGGTCTGTTGCCTGCTTTTAATGTCACGGTTAGTTTTTGTTCTGGCTACAGCACGCACGTGTCTCGCGGTGTGAAATCACCGAACACTGCTGTAAAAAGTGATGCTTCGTCAAAACGCACTGCGACTGCTTCCGGAACATATTCGTAAGCTGCATTATGTTTTTGCATTTGTGAAATGTAGAGTTGGACCAAATAAGAAACTTTGTTTTTGCCAAAAAGGAAAATGGCAACACTTTTCTGGCTGAAAAGTAAACTGATTAAGTCATCATTTTTAGCCGAAAACTTATACTGTCATATTGGCCATTTTTGGAACTAACAATGAAAAAAATTGGTCCATCTGCTGTAAAAAGTTTGGTTGCATTGTTGTGTGTAAATGTTTTCTGAGTTATTGATCATACTCTAAGTTTGCTCTAAGACTTAATGCTAGATTGTTTTTTTTTCATTTTCGTTTTTTTTGGTTGCTTTATATGTTAATTCTTATTTCTTTTTTGATATTTTTTCTTTTTTATGTTCATTCTTTTTGTTGTTTAGTTTATATTTTGGCATTCAGTGTTGTGGTGTGTGTTAGTCATCAGAAATTGCGAGTTGCTTCTTTAGTTCTGCCGCCATCTGCTCGATTAAAAAAGTGAGTTACACCAAGAATCTGTTTGCCGCATATTTAGTTTTGAGATTAAACCTTGGCTAGAGTTATCACAGTAACTAATTACTTTTATTTAAAAAAACTAGCCTTTGGTTACCACTAATGCAGTAAAGAAGTTAAATGTTTTTAGTTACTTTGGAAGACTGTGTATTAACGATATTTCTAATAATAGTTATCATTGTTGCCACTAATTATTTACATCATCATCATCATTTGCCATAACTTTAACTAAGCAGTGTCAAAAATAGGCAGAGTATAGGTAACACTAATGCAGTCTCCGTAAAATTTGCTCTCAACCACTTTGATTGATGCTGTTAGCTGGATGACAGGAAGACCGTGCAAATCGTAGAAAATCTTTCTGCCACAATATTTGGAGTAACTCCGTGGAAAAAATCAAAAGAGAAAGTGAGTGAGTGAGTAGAGTTTAACGCCCCACCCGACACACAATAGGTCATTTCGGAGGCGGTCTTCACAGCCAATCACTTGACTGATACTGACAAACAAAAAACAAAGCAGTACAGGAAAATAAACATACAGAAACTCAATACAAATACAGTACAAGAA
>Ga0209679_1001388_pt1 | contig 10339 bp, 7 predicted proteins | sample WorMetHEROISLAND_4_FD_187408 | JGI IMG/M metagenome (GOLD analysis project Ga0209679, IMG submission 187408) | Marine gutless worms symbiont microbial communities from Max Planck institute for Marine Microbiology, Germany - Olavius sp. 2 HERON... ...
AAAACCCAAACCCCCCTCATTTGGCACCATTTTTGGGGGTGACCCCTTGCGAATTTTTCGACGAGTCATACCTTCGCAGAAACTAGAGTGATGGGGCTATCAGATGGTGTACATTTCACGATCCTGCTTTCACTCTGCTAGGCACAATACCGGCGTGCGGCGGACAGACGGACAGACAGACACGTCGCTATCGCAAAGACCCGCGCTAGCATAGCGTCGCGCGGGTAAAAATGTTATTGGAGTTAGGATTAACGAGTTTTTATACGGTTGTACATAATGCACGTCTAAATTTTAATATGCAACTATACTGAACATTGACAACAGCGTAGGATTTTCTAACTCAGTTTTTACCGCGCGATGCACGTAGTGCTAGCGCGGTATTGCTATCGTAAGTTGTCCGTCCGTCCGTCCGTCCGTCCGTCTGTCTGTCCGTGACGTTGATGTACCGTGGGCATGTAGGTTGGAATAGTTCGAAATTAATTACAAGAATAATTAGCTTAGGGTCTTCGCTCCTCGGAGCCACAATATCGGTACTCTAGTCCAAGGGGAACACCCCTAAAATTCGGGTGGAATAGGGGTGGGGTCGTTCTCAGCAGGAAACCTGCAATATCTCTGAAACGGGCAAGATAGTAAGTAAGTAAAGTAACGTCGATTTATGTAGCGCATACCGTTTAAAAAACCTCTAATGCGCTGAAGATAGGACCAAGGTTATTATGATGACCAATAGGAAGTGCATACGCGCTTTCGATTGGTGTCAAAATCAACGACCTTGGATGACCTTGAAGGGCCATTATGCACTCTGTTTCAAAACACGTATTTTTTGGAGCCCACCGCGAAAATTTGAATGAATATAGATCCATGCTATCAGCGACGAAGATGTAGCTCAGTGACTCTAGATCCTGGCAATATAGATTGCCGATTCGTGGCTCCGAGGAGCGAAGACGAGTAATTAATTTCGAACTAGTCCAACCTATATGCTCACGGTACGTCAACGTTACGGACGGACAGACAGACAGACAGACGGACGGACGGACGGACGGACGACTTACGATAGCAATACCGCGCTAGCACTACATGCTTCGCTAGGTGCATCGCGCGGTAAAAACAGAAGTAAAACACTAAACTGGATAGACAGAGATATCAAACACTAATATAGCGAAGCGTTTGAGATGTGATGGGCTCTTACAAGATCACTTTATTGTAAATTTACTGCTGAATTTGCCAGCGTTGTTTTAAAAATCCATCAGTAACTGTGTATATGGTAAATGTGTTATATGTGTAGTTGAGTAATTCTTGATTATCCTGATGATATTGCCTGTTAAACGTTTTGCATATGCGTGCAGTAGTTAAGGATTAGTTAGAAATGAGTTAAGTTCTGATACATCCCGTCCCTAATACCGTGATTACAATTATTTCGATTCGACTACGATCCGACTACGACGTATCGCGCGCGCCTGCTTCCATTCGACGCGAGCAAAAAATGAACATGTCAATTTTTCGCCGTAGTCGTATCTTAGTCGTATAGTAGTCGAATCGCAATTGTGATATAGGCTTTAGTCCTATGTCTGTTTTATGTAGCTGCCGTGTTATGGCGTCATAAAGATTTTCATTAGATGATTGAAGTTGCGTGATTGTGTGGCTCACTTGTTTGGACGGCGCGGTACATTCAGGAAGTGGAAGGGGCGTTGACGGAGACGGCGGAGCAACTGAGGTCGCGCGTGGAGGCAGAAGTAGAAGCTGTGATGCAGACACTGGCTACAGAGGGTGACGAGATGTTGAGGAGACTGGACTACGCCAAAACGCAGCTACGACAGCATCTCGACGACCTGGACGCACTGGCTGCTCGCTGCTTTGATGTAAATTTGATGATCATTCAACATTTTTGCATATTTTATTGTATTAAAATAACAACTATATATGTTGTGTTAATTTAGATACGACAGACCATAAGAGCGTTTTCAGTGCATACATAATGTTGTTTATCTGCAGGCTTCACTTAATCCAGGTTGTTAGCAGCGATGAACTCATTAATTGGGCTACATCTTCGCCGATGATAGTTCACAGTAGGTCTATCTTTATTGGAGTTTTCGTAATGGGCGCCGAAAACGCATGCATTTTGAAAGAGAGTGCGTAATGGCCGTTCAAGGTCATCCAAGGTTGTTGATTTTGGCACCAATCGAAAGCGCGTATGCGACTTTCTATTAGTCATCAGTAGTAACTTTGGTCCTATCTTGCCCTGTTTCAGAGATACTACAGGTTTTCTGCTGAAAACAGCACCACACCCCTATTCCACCCAAATTTTGGGGGTGTTCCCTTTGGATTAGGTTGCCGTTGTTGGGATCCGAGAAACAAAGACCCTAAGCTAATTACTGAAGTAATTATTTTCGAACTAACTCAAGCTATACGACCACAGTACTTCGACGTTACAGACGGACGGACGGACGACTTACGATAGCAATACCGCGCTTTACATTACGTGCATCGCGCGGTAACAATTATAAAATTTCGCAAAGTAATCATCAGTGTCACTTGTTGTTATATTAGATTATATTATGTATGTTATTTTCATAATGTTAAGTCGTTACCGGTAAAGAATTATTATTTAATTAACAGTAACTAAATTTAAAAAAGTAATGAAGTATACAATTAGAGGATTTCAAATTGAAACGTATACGTATAGTGACAGCTGTCATGTTATGACGCCCCTGCAATCGTCTGATTATTTGTTTGTTTGTGTGTTTGTTTATTTATTTATTTATTTATTTATTATTAACTAAGGTTGGTTTTGAACAGTCCCGGCGAATGTCTACGGCTAATCAGTTAGCCGCTGATTTGCCCAAACTGACAGCCAGTGCAGATCAGCTGGATCAACAACCCATTGACGTGACCGAGTACCAGCCGACGCATTTCTGGTTTACCGAGTCCACGTACCGGAAGTATTTACCTGACGACAGGAAGACTCTGATTGGTGGAGTCGACCTCGGCGCTACAGGTATTTCATCTGCTGGATTCTATAGCTCTTCTACGTTGCTGGTAAAGCCTAAATCACAATTGCGATTCGACTACGATACGAGTACGATACGATGATACCACGACGCATTCGACTTCGTCGGAAGTGATAGAAATTACGATTTGCGTTCGAGCACTGGTTCGGGTCGGGTCCGATCATATGGGTCAGATTGGATGACAATTGCAGCCTGTTATGCTCAGAAAGTTTAGGTTTACTGAGTCTCAGTCAGTTTAGCTCAGTCGGACCCTGCAGCGTTGATTTAGACGTAGTAGGCGGGGCCTATTTTCACATTTCGGTTGCGGACGTCTTAATTAATCTGCATGAACATCTAACGCTCGACGGCTCGAGAGACTTTGTATGAACATAGGCTAGTACCCATTTTGAACTGTAGCATAACTATGTGTCGGATGGGATCGGGTCTCAGTTTTAATTTACTTTCCTGTTGGTCGGGTCGGGTTGGGTCCATGAGCTCAGTGGTTAAAGTGTCATAGAACGCAAGGGAACGCAGTTCCCCCAACTCCAGTTTTTAGTCCAAGGCGTTCCGTCACCTCAAATTTCCAAAAGACGTAGGGAACTGTAAGGGAAACGCTACGGTACGCTAGCAACCGCATTTCAGCGTGCTGTGCATTGAATTTTTGCACAGTTTGGCCGTTTTCATGACTCAGAATCCACGTCAAACTCAAAGACGTGAATGTGAGTGCTTGATTACCTGGTAATGAAGTTAATTTAGTAGTCTTGGGGCCCGCGACCACCAACAGCGGCACAAGGGGTCCAAAACCGTCAATAAGGGGCCCACAACCACCGATAGGGGGCCAAAACTTGAAATTACAGTTCCCCACCTCTGGATTTCCACTTCAACCACTGCATGAGCTGCTGGTGGGTCGGGTTGGGTCGTATGAAAGTGACCCACAACAGAGATTGAACCGGGTCAGGATTTTTGACCCGGTGACCCGACCCGACCAGACCCCGTCAGTAGCCTAAATGACGTAAAATCCAGAAACGTCCTTACGTCGTGACGTCACAAGGACAATCAGCACGTAAGTAAGTAAAAATTACGGGCACTAACTGAAATAAGTAAACCAATAGTGCTATGACGGGAACCGAACGGAAACCAAAAGCGCGGATGTTAATTTTCGGAGATGCTGTTATTCTGTATAAACAACGCCACGATAAACGCGCATGTTAAAACTCAAAACCTGGTCAAAACCGGGTCTGACACACTGACCAGTGACCCGACCCGGCCAAAATCGCTGACCCGGAGACCAATCAAATGCACCATACTCCAGGGCTTTAATCAGCTGTTGAAGTGCAAACCAGGGGGCCTATTCATTAAAGGTCGCAAACTGATATCGCACGTGCGACGATCGCATATCGGTTTTGCGATGTCGCACGTTATTCACGAAACAAATCGCTGGTGCGGCTGCAATACTGTAACTTTATATTAGCTATATTGTTATTATTCACTAAATTTTAGTTTAATGCAACCATTTAATGCATTTAAAAAAAATTATGCTGATTTCGTTAGCATTGCCACACTCAGTTGTATAAACACCACAGATACATGAAGTCGCAAAGGTAATCGTACGTACGCTGCGACCAAAAAATTTGCGACTTGCTTCGTGAATAAGTCGTATCGCAGCTGCGATGTCGATCGCAAACGGTTTGCGACATCGCACGTGCGATGGACGTTCGTGAATAGGCCCCCTGGTTCCATCTCTGACCCACGGCCAACTCTGTGATGATGATGATGATGATGACGATGAACAGCGGTGGCGGATGCGGCACCGACGTGGACGCAGCTGTATCAACGACTGACAGAGCTCGAGGCGGAAGTGGCGATACGGGCGAGCGAGTCACGTGACACGGCGGCGAGACTTGAACGAGAGTTGAGTCGCGCGACAAAAAGCGAAACCGAACTGAGAAAACAGCTGCAAACGGTCGAGCTGAAGTTAAAACGCACCGAACGAATGCTGATCACACCAGGTCAGTAAACCAGGAAAAGTCGGTAAATATTTTCTATTTTAGCGTGTATTTGACTCAATTCGTCTAAACTATTATCCATTCTAGTTACTTTATACTCACTACGTCGTCGTCAGATGGCGGTTTGTGGTAGTCCGTCTAGATTAACGAAATTTTTGGACCCGGGGGCGGGTCTCCAAAAAGCCACTCTAGTTGTTGTTCTTCTTCCTGTTATTGTTATCAGTTCTCTAAGGCTCCAAAAATCCCTAAGGCTTTCTTAATACGCAGCGGAACGCAACGAAATGTTGCGTACACATTCGTGCTGACATTGCCCACAGATCTACCGTCTCAGATTTTTCATTTATTTTCTAATTAATGAGTAATGTTTAGCTACTTAATTAGCATAGACCGCGGGAGTGCATGCATGCAACAGCTGTAACAGCTAGTCAAAGCATGCCCGCTGGTCAGCTAGCGGGCATACAATTGCCAGCTGTTATAACTGTTGTGCGCACTTCCTTCCGGGTCCATAGTACCTTTCGTAGCCTACTTGTTCTACGTAGAGCCCCCGCCATTGAAAGCTAGGAACACAATTGACCGTAGTAAGCGCACAGGCTTCTCTGTTAGTGACCTGGACGACTTAGAAACACTGTGTGCCACTGCTGACATTCAGTTTTTTCGCCAGAACTTTAAATAACTCAGAACACGTCTTACAACCACTTCTACCCCCACCTGTCGTTCTAACCTACTATCTGCGACATAGAAAACATCACAGCACGCACGATTCCGAGCGATTGTCATATATCACTGACTCTAATTTTATTACTCGTATGTTGTACCGAGAAAGTTAGTAATTGACCCATGTATTTCTTCTCTTTTTTATTCTGTAGCCCTTCACATTGTTCACAATTGCGTTCTGACAGTTGCTCATTAAAGAAACATTTGATTTGATTTGGTTTGGTTGCCAACGGTGTGTAGTTCGTGTGGCGAGCGTTCACGGACCCCGAGGCGGAAATCTGGCATGTAACGCCGGTGTCCGAGGTCTCGCCCTTCTCGACGGTCATCTGTACGTCCTTCAAGTTGGTCGCTCGTCGACGGACGTCGCCGTTCACGATACCTCGCTTTCGCTAAAACGTCTGCCGACCGTCATTCGACGGCTGACGGTCCCCGGACTGCGCGACGCCTCGGACCTGGCCGGCTGCGGTCGCTATCGATGCCTCTACGTGGCCGACGTCGGCTCCGACAGCATTCACCGCCTCTACGGGCTTGAAGCTACCCTCAGCTTTCAGTCGTGGCCGGTTGGCGACAAGCCGTGGGGGCTCTCTGTTACCTCGGTCTGTAATGTACTACTATCAGAGCCAAACTCCACTACACGGACACCGGCTACGAACACCACCAACGGACAAATATTTGCCACATCCCAACATCTTGACATGTCGAGATGTTTGGCTCTGGCATTGCAATGTGGCAAATTTGTTGTAGAATTGTTGTGAGCTTGTCCGTTGATGGTGTCCGTAGCCGGTGCATGTCCGTGTAGTGGAGTTTGGCTCTTAGGCCGCGAGTCCGGCTATAGGTTGCTATCATTTATACACACCACTGCCGTTTACTATTATCATAACCAACAAAAGTTATAACATCACATTGTGAGTACCCGCAGCTTGACGTTTGTGCTTGCTGTTCATATTATTCCTCGACATTCGACTACAAACTTAGTTTTTTTTACTTCAGTTTATTTCTGACTCAAGTCCATACATGTAGTTATTTACACTCAAACCATCTCAAGTTGTATTTCACTTACGTGAACTAATAGTTTGTGTCTAACTGTTGACAGGTCGGTACGGTCTGGGTCACCTGTTTCGTTCGACAGAAGCTCAAGGAGTTTTCCGGTTTCGGAGAAACTTTGCGGATCATTAGTCTTCAGCCAGATATCAGCTACCCTTGGCATGCGGTCGCGTGTGTCGGCAGCGGACGGATACTGGTCTGCCACGGCGGGGTCGGAGCGGACCTGAGGCGGGTGGTCGCGGTGGGAATGGACGGGCGAGGATCGAACGTCTTCGGGCTGGCGAAGTCTTCGACGCCGACCGTGGCGGCCGGCCTGCTGTGCGGCGGCGGTCAGTCCAATTCGCCGATGCACGCAGCCGTCGACGCGGACAACTTCGTCGTCATGTTGGACTGCGCAAACCGCAGCGTCACGCTGCTCGACCCAGATCTCAGCTTCGTCAGAGAGCTGGTGACCGCCAGCGACGCGGCTGGGCTCGGCCTCAAGGACCCGCGAAGGATCTGCCTAGATACCGAGAACAACCGACTGTACGTAGGCGACGGAAATGGAAGCATTACTGTACTTCAGCTCAAATAGCTATTTAATAGCGAGCTTGAGCAACTCAGTGGCGTCGGAAGGACGTCAACGTTGCGGGGGCGAGGCGAGGACTGAAGGGCCGAAGCTCGAAGGGCTAAGCTGGGGGTGAGGTTCTTGGAGAGGGGGCGGTAAGCTAAGGACCCCGCCGCCCAGAGTTTTGGTGCATTTTGGGTTCTCATGCAGGTGAATTCTCCTGCAGTCCTGCTATTACACCTGGAAGTCATTCACTCCAGCTTTTGTAGCTTTTGTAGCTCGGCACGTAAAGTATTGCGGGGGCGAAAAGATACTTTCGCCCCCGCGTTTTCAGCATTGCGAGGGCGAGCGCCCCCGTTGCCCCCGCGGTTCCGACGCCTTTTGAGCAACTTCGGTGCCAGTGTTAACAAGTGTATGCGACATTACGTTGTTACACTCTATACGTATTGCGTTTTAGATTAGACAGAAGATTAAAGTTTGCAGTTTGCTAGCATTGCATTAGTGATTCTGATATGTTTGCGCTCTGGCGCTGTTGAACCTGGCCGTACTTGACTAATGCTGTGTGGCTCTGGCTCTCAGTGGAACATCGGCCATTGTGTCAAGGTCACTAACCGTTCGTTCTTTTCGATGTGAAGTAAACTTCCCCATTCTCTACGCATTCCATATCAGTCGGATCCAACACATAGCTCTTATGGCTTGTCGATAATGCCGTAAAACTTGAGCAAGTTACTTCTGCCCCCGGCTTGTATTAGAGACCCGGCTTATATCGGAGACCCGGCTTCTATTAAAACATTGTCAACTTGCAACTTGCCATACCACGGTAATAAACTTTTTCTATATATAGTGTGCACAATTGCAGTTAATTTTGACTTTTATCGTGTATGCCTTTCTTTTTCGACTACAGCCTGTACTCGTATCCATTATTATTCATTATCGCACCGGCTGTGACGTCTATAATTGCGTCATGGTGGCACCCGGCTTCAATTGAAGACCCGGCTTATATTAGGTACTCGGCTTCTATTGGAGAGACTATTAGAACAACCGACTTAGACCCCCGGCTTGTATTAGAGACCCGGCTTCTATTTGAGACCCGGCTTTTATTAGAAGTTTTACGGTATTACAACAGCGTTGACCAAAATACAGCTTCGGTTTAACGGAAAGACTGTCGTATGAAAATCGATTAGGCCTATTCTACACCGAGAAACGCTTTCTAATTCTGAATTAGCAAAAGTTTGAATAATTTCACTGATGTCAAGTTGTATCAAAACGAAAAAATGGCATTTTTGGGCCTTGGAAACTCGAGTTCGTGGTCGCCATGTCACAGTATTATTCGGGGGTTGGGGCAAATCTGTAACAGCGAATGCGTTTTGTTTTGTCATTTGTTGGTTGTTGCTAATAAAGAAATGAATGAACAAATGAATTTTGATAATTTTTGTTGCTTACTGGATGCGTTGCTAACAGCTGGTGACGCAAGTAATGACGTAAACAACCACAACACAATAAAAACAAGTTACAACCAGGAGTCATCGATGTTGGTTGGTTGCTGATATCAAGTTTCGTTGCAAGTTGTCATCTCTTGGCGGGTAACGAAAATGTTGGCGAATTCACTTTAAAATCTGTTTGGCAAACAAACTGCCCCGTTAGTGAAATAAAAGTGTTACGTTCATACTCAGTCGTTGTTGGTATGATGGTATGAATCTAGTTATTAGTCACTAGTGCGTTGCAGATCTGAGCGCTGGCCGGGCGGGCCGGGCCGAAAAGTCAACGGGCCGGAACTACATTGAGGCAACATTTAGAATTGAAAAATTGTACTCAAGTTCACCCAGAAGGTGCATATGAGCTTTGGCTAGTGTGAAGAACAGTGGTTTAAGCGTAACCGACTCACAAGCTTCTATAAAAAATACAATGTAATTACAGGGGAGGGTTAGGGTTAAGGTTAGGGTCAGGGTCAGCAACTGGCAAATGGTCAGCAACTTCTTGCCAGTTTACCACGGTAAACAGTGGTAATGATAATGGTAAATGATAATGATAACGAATTGAACCACTCATCTTCACGTCTGCCTGAGCTTAAATAGATCGATGGCCGCCTGGTCGGTCTCATATTATGACATTAGTTCCTTCCATAATGATTAGGTCTGGAATTCATGACCTTGGAAAATGGTAAAGGAAGGTCACAGTGGTCTAGCGGTAACACGCCTGATTGCGGTGTGAGAAGACCAATGTTCGAATCACACCGTGGGCAGTTGCGTGTTTTTCGTAACGTAAAACCACTACGATATACAGCCTTGGGCACGGGCTGCACACCGTTACTGCAGTGCTAGGTCGACTCAGCCTTCTACCCTCCGCGGAATGGCAAAAATGAGTATCAGCTTTTTGGGTGAGTAATAATAATAAATGGCGATGGTGGGTGTTGGTTCTGGCACCCTACAGGCGGACTCACAGCCCGGGTTGTTTGGCCTGGTCTGAGGGTCGGACGGCCGCTGGGCGCCGTTCCGTTCCATATTCATCATATGAACGGATGAACGCTTGCAGTGGCTCTGAGCTACGATGACAGCATCATCAACAATGTCGTTGTTGTTATTATTATTTCATTATTATTAGGGACATTCAGCTAAAGTCAACGAAACGGTCCAGGCCGGATCGGGCCTAATAATTCAGGCCCGTGCACATGTAAGTAAGTAAGTAAGTAAGTAAGTGTACTTGTATAAGGCGCATTTATGGTGCGTTGCGGTTGCGCTGCACTTTTGCTTACTGCTGGGGTAAACAGTCAGGAAGGTGGCCTAGCCTAATACTGTGCAAGGTGCATAGGTCTTGATGCTGAGGAGGTTCTTGTGTGCAGATATGGAAATAGCGGAAGTATCGAGTGAGGGAATACCGGTACAGATGGAGCAAAAGCTTGCCGATATTGTAAACTGTCCAGTCTGCCGCAGTTTGCTCAACGACGCAAAACTGCTTCCTTGCAGCCACTCCTACTGCCTGAAGTGTCTCGAAGGCCTTACCAGAGAGCCGGATGTCGCAGAAGGCGGCCAACTCGAATGTCCTCA
>Ga0209679_1001389_pt1 | contig 10337 bp, 8 predicted proteins | sample WorMetHEROISLAND_4_FD_187408 | JGI IMG/M metagenome (GOLD analysis project Ga0209679, IMG submission 187408) | Marine gutless worms symbiont microbial communities from Max Planck institute for Marine Microbiology, Germany - Olavius sp. 2 HERON... ...
ACTAGTGTTATATACCCGGGTCACTAATTACACGGTTGGCTGGAGACAGCACGGACAGCAGGCACAGGTGTAATTAGCGTCGCAGGTTGCGCTCATTATACCTATCTAATTCAAATAACGGCTGAACGGGAGCGACTAAACGTCCCGGCGACTGCTTGGCACGGCGACTAAATGACCGGCGACTATACGGCGGCGACTATACGGCGGCGACTAAACGGCGGCGACTAAGTGTCCTGATCCGTCATATGTCAGTTATGATAAATCTGATGTTCTCTACAGCATGAAATAGGCACACAGTTATCTACCTACACTGCTCACCAGAGTGAATGCATATTCAGTTTCAGTGAAGAACTGAATGCTGTATATGCTTTAAAACATAACAAACATGATGATTTTAGTGGTTTTTTCCTCTGAACATATTACTAATGCACACAACGAACTGGTTGTCTATATTTCACTTTTATTCTCCATTTTGCTTACTCATAGCACTTTAACAAATGCTTTATTGGCAAGTACAATGGTACCAATTCTTAAGGGGAAGAATGTTAGTAATACTTCATCAATAAATTACCGTGCAATAACACTCAGTTCCATTCTTGGTAAACTTTTTTATCAAATAGTAATGACACTATGCCTACAGTATATACAGAACGCTTGTAGTTGACACAGTTCGTCAACTGCTTACTCCATATAGTTCTTCAGTTTGACTCAGGTAACACTGAGTTGACCATTGTATGCAATCACATCCAGCCAGTCTGAGGAGCCATGATTCACCAGTTAAGTTAGCTGCGATGCCCAAAGGGCCGAAGCTGAAAACCCAAAGGGCTGATAGTGGAGGTGAGGTTTTGTGGAGGGGGGAGTGAGCCTTCCCCCACCAGCTAAGGGTTGCCTTGTGGATGTAATCAACTGTCAAATTTTTTGGCAATCAGTTAAGGGGTCGCAATTCTCTGGGGGTCAAATTTTGCCCTCCCTACTGACTTAGGCTGTCCCCCTTAATACAGTGCTGCGCTATCGCGCGCCTGTGAAAAAGCACTTAATTACTGTAATGAGTGACTCAAACAAAAAAGTAGTTGATTACAGAAGTTAATTACCACTGAAATGTTACTTATTACAGTAAAATTGTGTTACTTGCAATGCAATAATGGACAACACTGGAAACAAGTCTAGCAACATGAAGACCAGAAATCTTGCACTATGAGAGAAGCAGCTGGCTTACTACAGTGTTACTATTCGGGGATTAACTAAATGCTAATGGACTGGCGAAAACACCGATAACTAACACATACAAATTCATCCGATGATGAACGGCAATAAGTCAGAAAACATGAGTAATACACTGTACCAGTATGTATTCAGCTTCGGTCCACTGTCCAACTTGCTCCAACACTGCTGTGCAAAGAACAGTGGCTTCAGTAATATTTCCACTTTGTATCCAATCAAGAACAATGACTGCTAGCAGCTGGCATAATACTATTTTGGTGGCAGCTAAAACACACCACCACAGTAATTACAACACATCACGGACCAAAAAGAAGCGAATAAGTAAACCACTGCTACAGACCCCGACAAACTAAACAGTGATTACTTCAAGCAGCAGCAGTATCAACTTGAGGTGACCAATAAATTTAAGGAGTTGGAGAGAGTGAACAACATACACTAGGTGAATTGTGGCAACAGCTGAATGACACGGTTCTGAATGCTGCTAAGCTGACAGTACAGAAGAAATCCTACTGATAAAAGAGAAGCGTTAAAAAGAGGTCAGTTGACTCAAAAAAAACAGTGAAGTACAGAATATCTCTAAAAAGAGATCACCAAACGTTCCAACCTTATCAAAGACAATAATAAGAAACTTGTGGAGCCAGAGAAGGTGCATTGCAGATGGAAACAATATTGCAAAGAACTATACTATAACTGTCGGTTATCGCCATTGGCTCAGGTCGTTGCAGTCTGTCGAAGCGGCTACTACCAGCTGCAGCAACTGCGACCGGCTGCAGGACTGATGAGCTGGCTGCAGTCGGTTCAGAATGCTACCGCTCGTCTGGTTACTGGCACTCGGCGCTGCAACCACATAACGCCAGTGCTCCGTCTACTACACTGGCTACCGGTATGCCAGTGCCTCGATTTCAAGGTTGCCACACTGCCACACTTGTTCATTGGTTACTGTCCGGAAATTCTGCATCATACTTAGCTGAAGACTGTCCTCTTGTCACTGACGATCGTGAGCGATGACTACGCTTCACAAAGAGTCAGACATGCATCGTTACCCAGATCTACAGCACCTTTGGTGACAGAGCTTTTGCAGCTACTGGGCCCGGGCTATGGAACAGTTTACCACCACATCTCAGAGATGCTGATTTACTGTACAGTTGGTTCCAGCGGTCACTAAAGACATTTTTGTTTGGATAGTGGGACCATGGTGCAGTGTGAACTATTTTAACTGCGCCATATGGAAATAATCTTACTTACTTACAACAGATTAGCCTGATGAGAAAGAACTACCAAAGTTGAAGGAAGATATCAGGTGTGTCATGCTAAAAATAGCTAAACGAAAAGCATCACGTCCAGATGACACTGCCATTGAACTGCTCAAGTTTGGTGGACATATGACATCGAACAAGCTACACGATGGAGACTAGGATCTGGCCAGAAGAACAGACAAAGTCAGTTTGCATTCCATTACCCAAGAAAGGTGACTTGCTATGGTGCAGCAACTATATGACCATTGCATTGGTCTCATATGCTAGCAAGATCCTGCTACAAATGATCCCGGAGCGAATATAATCCAAAACTGAAACACAGACTGCTCAAGAACAAGCTGGATTTAAACCAAGACGAGGTATACAAAATCAAACCACAAATCTATGGATCGTCCTACAGAAAGTGAAAGCAAGGAACCAACCACTGCATTTTTGCATCATTGACTTCACAAAAGAGTCTGACATGGTTCAGCATGACCAGCTCTGGTTAACAATACGTGAGGCGGGTTTTCCACCACACCTAATCCAACTATACTGTAATCTCTACAGACTGTTAGGACAGCCAATCCTGTGTCAGCAGGGTTCCGTGTTAAAAAAGGAATCTGGCAAGGAAGCAACCTCTCACCATGCCTGTTCAACATCCTGGCAAAACAGATGATGAGGAAAGCAGTGGTTAAGGCTTGGTATGAGAAGCATCAGCAATCCTGACATCATCTTATCGACCATGTCTCCAGATGAGGTACAGGAACTGGTGAGCTGGTTAGAGAGGGCTACACAGGAATACGACTTGCTGATTAATACAACAGAAACGAAAGTAATGACAAATACTGACAAAGTACTTGGGATCATAGTAACTGGCAGAAAGTTGGAAGAGGGGATTGCTCTATGTAAAGGTTAGTGCCTTTTAATGTTGGTCATCGCATACTGTACATCACTGTATATAGTCTGCATGTTAATACGAAGTGTTCATAAAACTGCGTCTGATTTCTCGGCACGAACACACGCGCTACCACTACACAACGTAATACGCACATAGATGACAGCAGGGCAACGTCCTGAACAGTTTATCTGAGTGCCGTTACGATCACCAGATAGCGATGTTAACTTTTGGCAGCACATGGTTGGCAGCGTGGTGGGATCCACCATCGAGTTGTGTAAACTGAACTGACGTTGCAAATGACGTACCAGAAGAGGACGGCTTGGCGCAGTTCTACTGGAGAGTCACAGCCACGTACACTACAGAAACAACATCAGTTCGGTACATCGGCTGACGAAGTCTGGGACAGGTCAGCGACATAGAGGAGTTCTGGAAGACGAGTTCGTGGTGGACAGATGGGTGGACAGGCAGAATGTGCCGGACACTGGTGCATCAACACTGCGAGATGACGACTGAAGGCTCGGCAAACCGTTGGCAATGGTCGGTCAACAACAAACAACCGCTGGGTCGACGACAGACGTCCCGGCAAGTTTAATTGTGTATTGTGTATCGTGCGTTAGATTTATTTGCTTCGATTATTGGATTGGCATACTGACTACTGATTAACTGTTGCCACATATCATGTATTGATTGATTGCTCTTAGTGGGTTTTGTTGTGTTATTGTGTTGCAATGCATTGTGGTACTTGCTGATTAATACAACAGAAACCTCTGAGTGTAGTGTCTGAGTTGTGTGATGAACGCGGCTTGATACAAACATTGTGGGACAATGATGGTGATAATGATTTAGAGAGCGTGGCCGATAGTGACTCTGAGAGCTCAGATGCGGAGGTATAGATAGTCGGTGACGCATATGTAGCTCATGGTGGCAGCGATGTCGGCAGAGGTATGGCGCCACCTGCAGGTGAAGGTGACGCATCCGAAACCATCACGATTCTCAGACTCAACTTGCACTGGCAGCAGAAGAGAGAGCTGCTAGAGCAGAGGAATTGGAAAGGGAGCAGCAAAGGGTCGCTATGCAACCACAAAATGATTTGCGTAGAGCTCATTTTGAGGAAAGTAACAATGCGAAAAACTTGTTTCCGAGCACGTGCGATTCGGACGCATTTTCGTTCTGTTTATCATTTGAACGTGTAATGCAGTTGAATGATGTTCGATGAGACGGTGTCGGTGAAGTATTTACCATCAAAGTTTACTCCTAAAGCACTAATGCCCGGTTTTAGAAATGAAGGATAAACCTCGGATTAGTTATTCCGAGATCAGAGGATATTCCGAGGTTTATACTTCGGCTAAGTTTGGGCATTTTAGCAACGCTTCTATTCTGGGGATAAATATTCTCAGGATAACTCGGCGGTGTTTGTAAACAAGTATCTGATTGGTCAACATGGCCACGTGATCTGGCATGGTTGGTTATCGCTTGGCATAATTTCCTTACGTTACGTCATGACCAGAGAGCTTAGCATAGACATGAATATTCACGTCTATGGAGCTTATTGTCATGGATACCAAATCGTTTACAAAACACTGGAATTTCAAAATCGTGCATGAAACTGGACTTCGTCCAAATCTGCTAACCTATCGGCACGACGCCTTGGTGGGAATAAGTCCACGTACGACTCAGCCAATTACCACAAATCGTCATCTTTGTTGACGAAGTGAGCGGCCATTCTTCTTGTCCGGAGTTTATTCCGAGTTTATCCCACCGATAATGCCGGTGTAACTTTCAGCGAGTTATTCCGAGGATAACCAGAGATTTGCTGTTGCTAGAACACTGCTGTTTCTTGTTCCAGTGATAACTCGAGATTCTTCGGATAACTCGAGTTTCAAAAACCGGACATAAGCAAGGAAGAAAGTCAAGACTACAATGCAGTGAAGAAAGCTGTATTGACCAGTTATAAACTAGACGCGCATTATTACTTAAAGCAGTTTCACTCATTACGTTGAGCAAGAAATTTGACATACAAAAGGCATTTAACCAATCTGAGTGAGTTCCTTGCATCTATGTAGATGCCAAGAGCATCAGTTCATTTCAAGATTTGTTTGACGCTGTTCTAATGGAACAGTCTGTAAGTTCGTTAATGCCTGATATTCTTGACACAGTTCGTCATCGTCAAGTACTGCATATACTCGCGTACAAGTCACAAAATTTACTACGAAATTTTGCCCATAAATAATGAGTGGCGACTTATTCTCGCCACATTGCACATTTTTCAATATATCCAATATTCATTTATTCAGTGGGTATACAAATGGACATAGTTACAACAAGACTTAACGTGTCTGATAATTAAATGATAAAACAATCATGTTTTGCGTTATGTTATTTAACAGTGCCGCCATTATAAGTGTGTCAGTCATCAAAACTGACACCAGCGCTGTCGCCCTTTGAAAGAGAAGAGGTAGCTTCTCCTTCGCGCTGCGCTTGGTAGTAATATGTGCCTTCCTCCCTTTTCACCATAGCCAGCACAGAACTAGCAGCGGGTGATGTTGGCATCTCCAGCAATTTGTCAGCAGGGGGTGAGGGCGAGGATTAGTTGCGTTGGCGATGGACCCACTCGAGCAGCCAAGAAATGTGTCACTGTTCATTTTGTGTGCTTTGATCACGATTTGCTTTGTCGCCTTAACTACTTCTTCAGCTATGACTTCTACTTCTACGTGGGTTGGTCATTTTAGATCATATACAGGGTGGCCCATAAAAATTGGCACCATTTTTTGTACGCCTTAACGTCATCAAATATTAACTGATTTTGAAAATTCTTTCACTGTCAGAATCAGGAGAAAATTGTAATAACACTATCGCTAAATATCCCACCGCACCTCAAGTGTGTCGCTACACTACCTTGTGTCCTATAAAAGCACCCTGATGTGGTGCCAGAAAGTCATGGTTTCTGTTGGCGTGTCAAGAATGGGGAAGACTGGCATTGCCTTCATCGAGCCGGGAGCCAAGGTTAACAGCGAATATTACTGTCAACATGTTCTTGGTGGCGGTCTACTACCAGACATCTGTGCAAGATGCCAGCGCTACTCCTGAACTGTGCAGCAGGATGGCACAATGTCACACACTGATGTACCTGCGACATGAGAGCGTCACGCTCATCGAGCCTGACATGTGGCCCCAAACAGCCCGGACTTGAATCCAGTCGACTACACTGTTTGGGGTGCCCTTCAACAGATGGTCTATCAACGTCGACGATTCACAACAATCAACCAGCTGAAGCAGGCGATCGTCACTGAGTGGGGCAAACTGTCGCAGCGTTTCATTGATCGCACCATTGGTCAGTGGCGTCACCGGCTTGAGTGCGTCGTCCAGCAGCAAGGCGGACACATTGAACATTTGATGTAAAAAACTGCAGGATGTGACAGTTACTTTAGACAATAACTGAGACAGTGTTGTTACTTTCTTAAAATGTGTTGTTACACAAGTCGTCTTGTTTTCATTTGTTGCTTTTAAGACACTTGGCATTTCACAAAGTAGATCACACCATGGGATCTTTAGTGATAGTGTTATTACAAATTTTCTCCTGATTCTGACAGTGAAATAATTTTGAAAATCGCTTAACATTTGGTAAAGTTAAGGCGTACAAAAAAATTTTTTGGGCCACCCTGTAGAGACTTGGTTTTTAGAGGGCGACTCATACGCAGAGTGACTTACATGCAACAATATATGGTAGTCAGTATTGCATTACCTGGTAGCCAGGATGAGCTTAATTGTGAAATCAATTGCTGCCAAACTGGAATGACAGGTGTTGGAATGTCAGAACAGATTAATTCAGGTTTGATTTTCAAAACTACAAAATTACACAAATCACGAAACTACACAGAAAGCACTAGTACTATCACAGTAACAAATTTACACCGCGGCCAACTACAAAGGCTACTGATGCACAAAATGACGGTTATCAAGATGCTTCATATAACTACAGATTTATAACAGTGTGATTTAAAACAGAACTCTGTTAACGAAAACAGTAACGCAAATGACAGTGTAAATAAAAACGGTAACATGATAACCAATGGAAACAAAACCTAAACCAAAAACTCAATAAACAGAAAATGCAATTAAAACAGACAAAGCGAGTCAAGCATAACATGTAACAAGAAGCTCACTAACAAACAGGGCATCAGCTATGCATTTCATTGTAGCCCTTTATTTCCACAAGTATACTCACAAGCTACGCCTGTTGCAGCTGTAAGACAGCTTACCATTAACTTACAGCTACTATGGAGTTGGTTAATGACTGTAATTAACTAAACCTAACTCAAATCAATACTGCACAGCAGTATGTCCTACTCACACTGTCATACACAAAATTTTTGTCCAACTGCATCTTACAACATGCTACTCACAATGCCAAACTGTAACGGCCAAGTGGATTCTATGAACCATGATCTTTATCAAAATATTATTTAGCTTTTGCAGATAGGTGCGGTTATCTGTATTAACTGTATTAAAGGTGTCAGATTAAAGTCAAAGGGACAAGGCAAAATTTGACCTCTCACAGAATCGAGACCCCTTAAGCAATTGCCAAAAAATAAGTCGCAGTTGAATACGTCCGGGAGATCACCCCCATACCAAGCTTTGTGCAAATTTGCCCAGCTGTTATCACAGGCTGAATGGCAGTAGCGACACCTCGTTCCTACTGGAGAAGCCAAAATTCGACCCTCTAAAAAATCAAAACCCGGAACGGATTTTAACAAAATTTGGCAGAGTTGATTACGTCCCAGAAATCTGCCCCAAACCAGCTTTGGTGACAATCAGAACAGCGGGGGCTACTGGGTAAATATGTGAAATATACAATGTTTGTGACTTTCTTTATTTTTCCCCAAACCGACCTGGAGGCCACAACCCCTAACCAATTTTCACGCAAAATGGCTTAAATGACGTGGATTCACATGCAGATGTACCTTTTGCAGTAAAAATCGAAACTTTTTAAACCCTGACCCCACACCCCGAAAACCACCAAAATTTGGCACTTTTGGGGCTGGACTTAGAAAATTTCCCCTCGATTTCACCTTTAACATTGGTAATCTCTCAAGTAAACACCCCTTATTCTACAATGGATCCCCGTAAAGTGTCATAGTGAATAGCCAAATTGGGGTCGGGATTCCAAATATCCCCCTCTTATAGGAAATTGGGGTGGCTGAATCCAATGCCGTAAGCTGAAAATGACTGTTTCTGCGCATGTGCAGTAAAAATATGGCTAAAAATTATTTGAAACGCTGTCATATCGTCAAAATTTTCGTCCCTTTATAAACAAGAAAGCCCAGCTGTCGCTGACAAACCCATGCTACGCTTGCAAAACGTTTGCATGGTTTATGTAAAAGCAGTGGGGTTGTAAGCTGTATAGCTAGCTTGCCTATCGATAGCTTGCCTATGGTTTCCTATTAGCGTCCTATATAGTAACTGTGTTTGTAAAATGCGTCACTTTGGAGATACTCGCCTTTTAAAACTACCATGTCCTTGAAACCCGGGTCAGGGGTCACTCAAGGTCATCGAAAGTGACACCATTCGATAGCTTGCATATGGTTTCCTATTACCATCCTATAGTATCTTTGTGTCTAAGATGCACCGTTTTCGAGATATGACGACATATTGGTCGAAAATCGCCAAAAAACCTACCCCACCCTCATTTGGCATGTTCCTTTGGGTTGACCCCTTGCGAATTTTTCGACGACTCATACCTTGCCACAAACTAGAGTCATGGGGCTATCAGACGGTGTACATTTCACGATCCTGCTTTCGCTCTGCTCGGCACAATACTGGCATGTGACGGACAGACAGGCAGACACGTCGCTGTCGCAAAGATCCGCACTAGCATAGCGTCGCGCGGGTAAAAATCTATGTCGCTGAGAACGATGGTGATAACAGGTTCTGGACAGGAAGCATAAATAATGCCGATCTTGCACATGCGCAAAGAAAAATGGCGCAAAACAGTCATAAACACTTTCCGATTGCCGAAATTTCCGTCTGTTACACAAAATCGGGGTCGTTGAATCTAATGGCATTGTCACAATTGTAGCCGGAAGCTTGAAAATTGGGGTTTCTGCACACACACCGTAAAAATATGGCCAAAATCAACAAAAAATGTGGTCAAATCGCCAACATTTCCGAACTTTCATAGGAAATCTATGTCGCTGAGGATGACGTTGATGAAATAAAACATTTGCAAAAATGCTTTAGAGTGTTGACTTCCCGTGGCTATGCCATGGACATAAAAATGTTTTACTTTACATGTAACCACCCTCTAAAACATTTTTGCAAATGTTTTATTTTACATGTAAGCACCTCCTATCTTCAATATGTGTTCAACATGCTAAAACATTTGCAAAAATGTTTTGCAAATGTTTTGCAACATTTTCCAAATGTTTTGGTGTAAAACATTTGCAAAACATTTTCAGAGGTGGCTACATGTAAAATAAAACACTAAAACATTTTTGCAAATGTTTCGCAAACGTTTTATTTTACATGTAACCATGGTCTAACAACCCAAACAACTTTCTGAATAAATAACTCACTCATTTCAGAAAGCAACGTGACAACATCATCCAGTTGCCAATCTAGACAGCTGGAAGTAAATGTCTGGCAACCAGTGCCCAAGTGTCCTTGTTCTGAAGATGTCATTTTACTTAGCACGTATGAACAGCAGTAGTTGTATGATATTCTACATGTTAAATCCAACATGTCAAATCTTGGCTTAAACCCTGCAACACACAAAATACTAGTGTTGTAACGGTTCTGGATCGTCAGAACTCGGTCGGTTTCGGTCGGTATTGCGGGGAAAACCGCGGTTTCGGTTTCTGTTTCGGTTTTGAGAACTGTCATTGAACAACTAAAACTATCATATAAATTCTATAACAACGGAGCGTGCTTATTACCCTTACCTGCGGTTAAAATCTGCGGACTCACGCGGACGCAAATTTTAG
>Ga0209679_1001390_pt1 | contig 10333 bp, 7 predicted proteins | sample WorMetHEROISLAND_4_FD_187408 | JGI IMG/M metagenome (GOLD analysis project Ga0209679, IMG submission 187408) | Marine gutless worms symbiont microbial communities from Max Planck institute for Marine Microbiology, Germany - Olavius sp. 2 HERON... ...
CCGGTTGGAAGTCGAAACGTCAAGGTATATTAATGTTTTGGTCGTTTTAGATGAATTTTAACTAGCAGTTATTTTCGACCAAATGAATCTATTCGTCGTAACAAAAAGAGCTGTTTACTGACTGTCGTACTCACTATAAATTCATACATGCATTCTGTATCACATTTTTCAACAGCATATGTATAACACAAACAGCAATGCAACCAAACAATTTCCACAGCACAAAGATCTTCACAAAATTAATTAATACATATACGGTACTCATAATGCAACATGTAGCAGAGACTCTACACTAACTGTATACTAAACTATGATTCCCAGATTAATACAATTTTAGTTGATCACATAATTACTTACACTGCTCCATACATATGGAAAAATATGGGGAAAAAATTAAGTTTTTTTTCACAAAATATGGGAGGATTATCGGCACTTATTTGATAAGATTAGTGTCAGCTGCATTGGCAAATTTGTAATCTTGGTATACTGTGTAAAAATTAAAGATGACTATGGACAAGGACACAATGCAACAGACACTAATATACTCACTGGCAATAGTGCTACAGATGATCTGAAGTCGGCTAGTAGTTGATTCAGCAATATAGCATACAGACAAATGTTCCGTAAATTCTAATCGTCAGCAGGTTTATCGAAACACAAACTTCCTTACCCTTCTGTGTACTGAGGCTTAATGATGTTTGTTGAAAAAATGTAACAATTACAGACAATCTGTTTTCTTTACAAAGCATATAATGTTGTTTATTACATCAGGTGGAAAGAATCAGAAATTACAAGTTATGATCTACAGCGTGAACATATACTGTATACCTTATTCTTCTTAAAAATATACATTCCATCAGCATCAAATTCTCCCTCTTCGTATTCTTCTCTCAAGTTAAACGGTGTAAAACGAATACCATCTTCAATGTCAACCTTACTGTCTTCCTGACCTACACACAAACACACACATACACACGTTTTGTTTAACCGGCCAATTTTTCCAGAATTACTCCAGTTACGTCACTCCAGATTAAGCATTCCCCCAAAATTAAGCTCTTGGGAATTGTTGAGGTAGAACTTTTACAGGCTGAATGTCACCCAAACAACAGCATCAAAGAACTCAAAGATGACCTTCCCGACTTACAGTGTAGCAAAAAGTACAGTAATTTTTGCACACAAAAAATCCCAATATTCATAAGAATGGGAAACAAAATGCTAATATACAAAGTGCTGAATTCAGTGCATGTCTATTACTGCTGACACAGTACGTGACACTTCTCTCTCTTCTGGTATTCTGCTGTTCACAACAGCAGGTCAATGACACAATGACGTGACACTTCAACATGTCAAATAACACTAAACAATCGCAACAACAGACATGCAACATTACGGCACGCATAGTTGTGTTTCTGATGCCAGTCTATTTTATACATCTATTTTCGATGAATAAGTAGGAACAGCATAACTGTAGCAAAACTCGATATTAAACTTATCACTTTTACTGTTGAGTTCAGCTACAATTACGTTATGTCCACTTATTCAGTGACAATACAGGTATAAATAGAACAGAGTGGCATCGGAAACCACCACACCTGCAACATTAAGTCGTTACAGTCTATAGCTATGGACTCAAAAGCAAAATAGGAATGTTACTTCATGTGAATACATTTAGTACAAACAAACAGCAAATAGCTAATACATTGTACAGTTAGAATTAGGATTAGGGACAGGAACAATTGCTAATTGTGCTCTCGGCTGCGATGCACACAGCTAGCCATGTAAATTAATGCTTTCTAATAAAAATGTGCAGCACATGCCCAGCCATGTCTATAGCGTCGTTCTTAATAAAAATCAACAACAATTCTAGATGGTAGTTAAAAGGCGATCTCACTGTTAACATAGGAAAACTGGTAGTGGTAGATCGCTTTCAGTAACTCAGACCTGTGAACCATCTGGTTTATGGGTCTGAGTTACAGTATTTGTGCGGACTTGCGGACCGGCCAACGGGTATTCTGCGGACCAAAAACTAGCGGACCACAGCTGCGGACCAGTGGGCAATTTGCGGACCGCAAATTTGCGGACCCGTCGGGGCTTGTAGAAAATTACTGTAATTTACAAGTGAGCTGCTATATTGATTCAGTGTTAAAGTCGACGTTTGTTAATTTCTAGCCTACACTCAATCCCAAATACGATAAATGGAGTAATAAGCGAGCAGCCAAAAGGCATTTTGTAACTAAACTTTATTATTATTTTGTAGCTATGAAGCTCGTTAAGCATGTCCATAATTTCTAGGATTTGTCGTAGATGTACTTTAATCGTTAATGTGTAATAATTTTCATTATTTATTAATTACTCAAAGTTTGGAACCTAGGATACTCTTAATTAAACAGATTAATTTAAAATATTTACCGCATTACATGCAATGAGTTTATTTTTTTTTACAAGTGTCGTATTGAAAATAGTTCACTTCCCGCGAATTACTATGAAAAGGTTGCCACGAGCTCTTGCAAAATGTTGCCGCTGCCGGCGTGCTTGAGTGGCATATCTCAACAGGTTTGTTTTTTGGACCCGGAAGGCGGGTCCCAAAAAGCTACTCTAGTTCTTCTTCTTCTTGGAAACCTTCTCGCACGTAAGACTTAGTGATGACGCACGCCGCGACAACACGTAGACGAGCGACGACAAGTTCACAAGGAGCAGACACGCAGCCGGTGAACCGTCAACCAGCAGACAACACTCGACACCAACACCAAGCACGATCGCCACGACCAGAGCAAGTATCTGACGACGACCAACGCCAACGTGATTCAGCAACAGTTCTCTTGCCACCCAGCAAGGATCACCTCGGAACACGAACCAAGTACGGCTCCAGAAAACCAGAGTTGTCGAAAACACCGTTTCAGAGCGGACTCGCCATCGAAAAGCTCTCAGCTGGAGTTTTGGAAAACAAGTAATTCTTTTTGAGTCACACTCGAACAACTCTACTAGATATTACACAAAGTAATTTCTAGATCCTGAAGACCAGACGTCTGTTCAATTGAGCAGTTAACTTAGCTCTGAATCGGTAAACAAAACATGGGTTTGATTACAAATGAAAACGCGCCAAAAGTTAGACGTGTTCTACAAAAACGACACGCTATTGGTCAGCAGATCTGGAGACCACTCCAAAAATAGCCGTGACAAGATCGCAGACCAATGCGAGCTAGCCTATTTGAATCAGGGGTCATATGACAAGACAGTGACCTAGAAACAAATGCAGCAATAGGCTACAGAACAAATCACTACTGACCGTCACAAACACGCCTGTCAATCAAACAGCTCACACAGAACGAAACTGAAACAAGGACTGTGTACTGGTAAAGCAAACATACAATGAATACGGAGATACATGTATACAATAATACAGTCAGTGAATGAAACAGTTGCCAAAGCATAGCAATAGTACATTTGTTCAGCTACTAGACAAATTAGATTACAAACGACAAAGTACAAACGATATAAATATAACAACAAATAAGAATATACAATTATACAGCGACAGAACGCGGCTCATAACAATATTACAAAATTTCAATAAAATTTTTAAATATTTCAAAGTAAAATATTTCATCCTTGTCTTACCAGTTCACCAAGCTCCATTTCTTCTGTTTATCGTGCATCCATAAGTACAATTAACAATACCAATACATGGGTATTTTGCGGACCTGGTCCGCACGCGTGGTCCGCAGAATACCCGTTGGCCGGTCCGCAGGTCCGCAAGTCCGCAGATTACCCGTGGCCTATGTTAACGGCGAGATCTAGCGCTAGCACTGACAGAAATCAACAATGGTAAAGCTAAAAAACCGCAGCAGCTGAATGTATACACCAGACCTACGAGTAACTGTATACCTGCAATGTCATCAAGTCGCAGTTTTTCATGTTTGTCTGGATTATCTTCTTCGTCGCTATCCAATGTGTGTTTTGTTTTCGCAGCAGGTAGATCGGACCTGAAATCATCTGGCTGGCCGTCGCCGGATTCCTCTAGTCTCGCATACGCTCTCGCTCGTCGATACTCATTCTCCTCTTCCTGCTCCGCAAACGCAACTTTTCGCTTCAGAGACATTGCAGTACCCTATAGCTCGATAATTTACTTTTATACAAAAATAAAAAAGATTAAAAACGCAAACAAAAACAAAACAACACCGATTCTAGTTCTTCGTTATAACGCAATGTATAGTAAAAACATAACGACACAGTGACAGTCCTACATCAGAAGTAAGTAAAAGAGAGCCATGGAGTGGTTGGGCTTTGCAATCCCAGACTTGCTTTAGGCCTACAATTTCGGGATTCCGGATTGAGGAATTTCTCATCCCGGGATCCCGCGGATATTACGCAGCTTGCTAAAAACTAGTATCTGTTCTTAGCAGATGAGCATTGGAGGGCCGGGCCAAAGACAGATGAGCAGACCGGAACGGTGAGCGGGATTCGATAAAACGAGCGGAGCGGAGCGCTGAGCGAGAGATCGCGGAGCGGGCTGAATCTGCCGCTCACAGCCACTCAAGCCTGTAATTGTCTTCTGTACAGTCTGTACTCTGCACTCTGCAGTCTTCAGTTCAGCTGAGTCTATACAGTCTACACTATGTCTCAGAAAAAAGACGTCGCTCTGTTATTTCCGCTATTACCCTGTCTACAAGCAACCAATTTTCAATAATTTTTACCGCGCGATGCTCGTAGTGCAAAGCACGGTATTGCTATCGTAAGTCGTCCGTCCATCCGTCTGTCCGTCCGTAACGTTGATGTATCGTGCGCATATAGGTTAGCTTAGTTCGAAATTAATTAACGAATAATTAGCTTTGGGTCCTCGCTCCTCAGAGCCACAACATCGGCAAACTAGTCCAAGCGGAACACCCCCAAAATTTGGGTGGAATAGGGGCGGGGTCGCTTACCTCAGCAGAAAACCCGCAATATCTCTGAAACGGGGCAAGATAGGATCAAAGTTACTGTTGATGATCAGTAGGAAGTCGCACATGCGCTTTCGATTGGTGCCAAAATCAACGACATTGAATGACCGTGAAGGGTCATTATGCACTCTGTATCAAAACACATGCGTCTTTCGGACATTGAATGTCCTTTTGCATTAAATTCTGTTTTGCGCCGGTATGTTTGGAGCTATGAAGCCTGCAGGCTTTTGAAACTTAGCTACTCTTAAACTTGTCGTGACTGCTGTCGGCGAACTTTAAAACAAAAATAACAGCTGCGGCATCACGCGGTTTCCTTGGGGCAGCACGGCTTTCTTGTTTGTATTCTTATACTGCATGAAATTTGCATAGGTGACCCACCTAACCTGATTAGTCAACCTACATTCAAACATTCACAATTACTATACAACTTTTGTAGTGAAATTATGCTTATGTGTGCATTGAATTTGTGTGAGCGGAGCGGAACCGGAGCTGAGAGGGCCGAAAAGTCACGTGAGCGGAGCGGAGCGGTGAGCGGGAGTCGAATAAAACGAGCGGAGCGGAGCACGGGGCGGGAGGTCGCGGAGCGGCAGCAGAGCGGTGAGCGGAGATTACAGAAATGGGCTGTAACGCGGAGCCGCAAAACAGCCCGCTCCGCTACGCTCCAATGCTCTGGTTCTTCTTAGCAATATTAGGGTCTGTGGGGGTCTGCTCTGCACGACGAAGTTCGTAAGCAGGGCACTGACTGATCAGTGGCATATCCAGAACGGAGAAAATGGAGGAACTGCTTTCCAGAGATGTAAACGAGAACTTTTTTCCGAGATCAAGATTTGTTTTTCAGAAGATCAAAATTAGATTTAAGTGGTCATGAATTTAAGCTAGTTAAACAAAGGTTATATCTGAGAAAATACTTCTTTAGTACTTTAGTAATAGAATTGCGGATGAGTGTAATAATAGCTTCAGTATGTAATGCTGAGTCTAATTCTAAAAGAAAATAGCATTTAACAGGGGATTTGTGTAAGTCTTAAGACTTTTTTCCCCTTTATCGCCAATAGAATGTAGCATTTTGCTTGTATTGTATTGGCGTGTCAAGTTCACACTACAAGGCTGTATAATCGCCGTAGTGATAGGCCTGTAAGTCGACTTCAGGACGATATCAACTCCGTCTCGGTCTTGGAAAAAGGTCTTGTTTACATCACTGGGCACTGGGAAGCAGTTACTCCATTTTCTCCATTCTGGATGTCAGTCATAGTGCCCTGCTTATGAACTACGTCGCGCAGAGCAGTAGTACTGTAATAAACTTGACCAAAAATGCAGCATCTACAAGTCAGTTAGTAGCAACAAAAAACAGACGTTTTTAAACTTACTTCTATGATTGTGCTGTAAAATTGTGTAAACATCACTATTTCCGAGTCACTAACACCTCAGCGTACGTGACTACCAGACTGTGCTGTTCAAATCCTTCAATTCGGTTATGACAGCAAAATGATAAACACACGTATGACTTCCTATTATTCATTAATAAGCATATCCTGAGCAGCCTAGCATACGCTACACTGATAAATCATCTACTTACCTACTTATTTACGTACTTAGTTTTCTTGTCCCACAAGAGGTTCACATGGTATCAGTGGTTCAATACACTACTCCCTCTCTCTCACACACACACACACACAGATATTCAGGATCATGGAAAAGCAAAAACACACTTGAAAATTTTTCATCCAACACACCAAAATGTATTTGACGCAGTCACTTATCAGCGTATTGTATATGATAAGAGACAGACACATTCTATCTTCTGATAAGTATGCATCCTATCAGATTGCATGCATACAATAGAGCATGCTAGCGAAATTCTGTCACACATTATATAGTCAACAGGCGGCGCCACTGGCAGATTGTATGCAAACTAACAATACGATAAAAGCACACATGAACATGTCTGTTTAACAGCTCATCATCTCCATGTTCTATCTACTGAAATGGTTTCATGAAACAGCACAGAGCGGAGCCACCAGCAAAAACTTAACAGAAACGAAATAACAAGACGTGAAAACGAATAATATAGTTTACATACAGAAGATTCAATTTCAACCACCAACACAACAAACAAAAAACACTCTCAAAAACTTCTAGTACACAGGGTGTCCAAATAAAAAAAAGAGGCACCAAATCCTTTCATCGCAGTATTAACAAATAAAAAAGGATGTATGATAACAGGTATGAATAAGTAAATTTATCCACCACAGTCATGTGCAATTTTCCTTGTGAAGAGGTCATTTTGACGACAAGCTAAGTTATAGTACAACCTAAATGTTTTAATGTAAAGTTTTTCTTTCAGAAAAGCAGGTGTGGCCAATAATTTTTTTAAAAAATCAGAATCAGTGTTGTTTTGGTTATCTCTATGCCAATAATTGTCCAAATATATTTGCTGTTGCTAAAGTCAGATGAAAAAAAAACAGATGCCTCATTTATACTTAAACACGGTGTATGAGCTATTGACTAAGGTAGCAAATTCTAACGAGCCAACCATACTTACTAGGATACTTGATACTTCCTGTATCAGACAATGATTTATAAACAAAATAAAAAATGCTGATACATTTAGCAACATAGAGTTTACCACATGCACACGGCGTAAATATGCCGACATTTCTTAAACCATGTGATTTAGATGAAAATCTGTTCAACAAATGCCTATGCCATTTTGTTAAAATCCTAGAAATTCAATATTAGGAGCAACACTAGAGTATGTCAGTGGTCATGCTAAGGTGCTAAGCAACTGACTTCAGATCCAATGTGGTTATGTTTTGCCTCAGTTAGTTTGTTGGTTTGACTGTCTGAAAGATGACTCAAAAAGTTATAATGAGTGTTCAAGAAATTTGTTTTAAATGTAAGTGGCAGACCTTACGAAATCAACTATCTGTTAGATTTTCCGGGTATCTGGATCTAGGTTTAAGAATTATTCACTCGCTGTATCACAGTGAATGTGGCCTTACAAGCATGTTCATGGTAGTTCCTGCATGCAATCACGAGATGGCGCCACTAACCTTTATACCAAGTAGTGCACAGCAACTGGCCTGATGCCAACTACTAACCACAAGAAACATCATAACATAGTCGGCCGTAGAACAGGTTTGCACTCCTTCAGTGCTCTCTAGTTTCATGATGGATTTTACCTACTGACTTTCAATAAGTGACTAACCAATTAACACTATTTCTGACGTATACTATACAAATACTACAGTATTTGCAGCACTAAATTCACTAAACGTAACAAGAACAAATACCTCAGCCAAAATCAACAAAATGTCTATAAATTACAGCGGCATTAAGTTGTAGTTCATGCCATGAGCACAAAGCCAAAACAGCCGCAGATGATTAGCAACATACCGAATCTCACCATAACACAAAAATATATAGGATGGTCCAAAAATAAGCCAATTTTCTGTCATAAATACATCAAACACTGACCAGATCTTCAAAATTCTTTCACTGGCGATTCAATAAAGTGATCATTAAAAATCCCAGTAAAGCTTAAATGCTCTGCTACACTACCCTGTTAGTATTCACAAACTTACATTAATATTTCAGTAGGTAGTGTAGAGACACACTTGAGGTGTGGTGAGACATCTGCTGATCACTATTGCAAATTTATTTTGCTGCATCAGCAAAAAAATGCAAAAATCGGTCGATATCTGATACAGATACGACAAAAGTTTGGTGGCTTACTTTTTCGAACACTCTGTATATCAACACATCATGTGGCAAATACTGCTCCACAGTTTTGCATGAATCACTTGTTCCTAACAGCATAGTAGCATGGCTCTGCATAGCAGCGATCTTATTTCTTATCAGCATTCATCAACGGAACTACCAAGCTCAAGCCTACTGCAACAGACACACTGTAGTGTCCAATCACAAGACACACAATGTACACTGTGGGCCATAAAAAACGTGCCACTTTATTTTGGACCACATCTCGAATGTTTCTTGGTGGATTTTTACACTTCTTGTACCAATGGAAACAGAAGAGTAGAGCATTCATTCCTGTTTCCATTGGTACAAGAAGTGTAAAAATCCACGAAGAAACATGGGAGGTTATGGTCCAAAATAAAGCGACACGTTTTTACGGCCCACAGTGTACATTCACAGTAAAAGCTGCTTTAGTCAGACATGTACACGGTGGTCCAAAAAAGTAAGCCAGTATATTCTGTCAAATAATGACGTTACATAATTTCTGTAGCATTGCACGTTACACAGTTACTGTAATATTTATAGTACATTTGCTATGACATTCTATTATCAGATATACGGTGTAGTACATGCATTTGTTAGATCTTAATACCGGCTAACTATTGGCAAATCACTCAGCAACGTGACATAAATATTTAAATTTATAAGAATTTAAATTTATGAGCATGATAAACTCCTGAATAAGATCACAGAATAACAAAAGCAGTTTTGTTTATGGCACATGATGTTATGGAAAATAATTTTTCTTGCACACTTACGTAATTAATTGAGGTGACAAGCTTGCTAAGACTGTTATTTGCTTTTCTGGACCACCGTGTGTAATACCATCTGCCCCACTACAGTTCTGGTTTTGGTTTTCATGTTTGGTTTTGGAAGAGTTTAGTGTTCCACTTTTCCCAATATAAGTCACTGCAGAAACGGACTGTTCAGCCAATCACGTGCCTGCCACTTACTAATGAAACATAAACTGTAAAAAAGTGTCGAGTTAAATGCCCTCTAAAAACATAACGTTAACAGTCTGCACTCAGGGTCATCTTACAAAGAAACATCCGAATCTCGCACGTCTTTCAGGACGCTTTAAAGCACAGTTCACTGCCGGCCGACTACTGATGGAAGAAAAGATGAAGCAGAAGATTGAGTGCAAGCAGCAACGTAATTTCAGACAATTATATACAAACAAATATCGCTAAAAACATTGCCAAGCTCTGAAACAGAACAAAATAAAATCATCGCCTGCATGCTAATGTCTACAATGAGCAGGAACATTATATGGTCCACTGCAGCCCACTATCAGTCACACAACAATTCGCTGTGCTTAGACTCCGTCAACTTATTTGCATACGCATCCGGAAATTATACGCAAATGCAACAAATAACAGCACAATTAACACAGAAACAACAATATACAATACACACATATATACACATACACATGCCAAATCCACACTGAACACCAAACTATACAGATTCTGTACACATTCGACATTCACATCAGAAACCATGAAACCATGACTAAGACATTAAACCACATCGCAAAAATAGGGCCCTCTTGTCGGACATGTTCCACCAAAAAAACAGAAACTCATTAATGCATCAAAGCATCATGGAGCATTTCTCACATAAAACTATTTCAACTACAG
>Ga0209679_1001391_pt1 | contig 10333 bp, 6 predicted proteins | sample WorMetHEROISLAND_4_FD_187408 | JGI IMG/M metagenome (GOLD analysis project Ga0209679, IMG submission 187408) | Marine gutless worms symbiont microbial communities from Max Planck institute for Marine Microbiology, Germany - Olavius sp. 2 HERON... ...
CAGGAAAAATCCTGGCTACGGGCCTGCATGCGTATACAACTCTGGTATTAGGCTACACACATCTGCATTTTGTGTTCGCTACATAGCAAGCCAACAATACATGTACATTACTTGTCAACACTTATCGACCCAGTCATGCAAAACTTTGACGTAACATTCCAATCTGAACGATTCGAAATTGATGTCTAAATTCGAGTTTGAGTAGCAAAGAAGAAAAAAAATACCTACATCATCACCGATTGTTCACTATACGGACTCCGAACTCAATTTTTGATCCCCTACATTTATTCAGGAATTCACAAGTGCCGTACATACATAGTACCGTACATACAAATTCCTAGAGTCTTGCCTGAATGCAACATTAAGAAGTGGATACGCACAACAAATAGTAATCGACATATGTTAAACAATTAATACAAAATGATGGACTACCGGTAACAGAAAAACAGCAGAATATTCTTACTCTTACCCATATAAAAGACAAACAGGAGTACGGTATATTAAATTACTAGGCCTATATAATTATAAAACACAGAATAATTGAGATCAACATTGAAAGACGCCAATTTAATAATACTCTGCCACAGTAATACCATACTGTATATCAGTGGCGGCGATCTGTCATAAAACTTGGGGGGGTCCAGGCCACCTCACTCCTAGCTCCTTCAATCCTCCTTTCTTCCCTTCCCTGTCGTGGACTGCCCAGGGGGTCTGGGCAGAGCCCGTTCACCCGCTCACATTTTGATGCAATTTATACAGTCAAACAGCCTTGTAAAATGCATGCACATTGATGCTGAATATACTACTGTATCAGCGTGCATGCAGAGTTCACATATCAACGAAAGCACTAAAAACGAGTAAGCGTACTTTAGAAATGTGATTACCAGTTTACTATTACACATCACCTACGCTACACGACTTAAGAAGACAGTTTCGTTTCATGGGAGGCAACTGCAAATATTTACCACAAAAACTCAGAGAGAAGGCATGCGACTAAAGGGGCGTTCACACTGCGTACGACGTACGACGTCGGATGGATGCGAAGGGACGTACGACGTCACGTCGTACGTGGTCGTGCGACGTGGTATGTACAAAGTGCGCAGAAATCGAGCATGTCTCGATTTCTGAGTTCACGACGTACGACGTCGTATGACGTCGAGCGTAGTGTGAATGCCGCCGATACTTTGCACGTGTTCCATTAGAACGACCACGTATGACGTCGTACGCAGTGTGAACGCCCCTTAACACTAACAGTTCCATGCAACAGTTCCATTCTGTTTATATCCAGTTTCCAAATAGCCCCTTGCGAATGTCCGACCGGCTAGCAAATTCTTCTGCCAGTTTTCTGAGGTCAAGACTGTCCAGGATATCCTGGTGCACGTGACAGACAGCTACCGCATTGAGTCTTGGCTGCGTCATTGTGCTGCGCAACCAAGTTTTGAGCCGTCGCAGAGCGCTGAATGACCTCTCAGATGTACACGAGCTAGCCGGGCATAATAGCATCAGTCTTATCAAACCTTCAACCTGCGGAAAAATGGATCTGACTTCTGGCGTCATGTTCTGCATGACTGTCTGTGCCTACTGCAAAGTCGTGTACTCATTCTGATCTGTGTTGAGGGCACGTGCACGTGATAGGCCCCCTAGACTCCACTGTTGCTGCAAACAGGCTGCTGAGTCACGCACTGCACCAGCAATAGAGCCTGTGAATAGTCGTTCAACAGACGAAGATGTCGCCGGAAACCCGGAATACTCAGGTAACAACCGGGATGCGCGATATAGCCAAATCGAATCACATTTGTCGAAATCGAATCAAATCTCAATCGCATACTGTCAAATTGAATCTTTTGACAGTCAAATCGAATCGCAACATGCGTCAAATCGCAATTTAAATCGAATTGCGATTTGATTTTGCCCACCTGTGTTAACAATAATGCTTAAAATGTTCGCTTGCGTGCTTTTTATTGCGCAAAACTTTCTACAATGTTTGATACGTCAAGTTCTCTGGCGCGCTCTTTCGATAGAGAGTACAGCCAAGTCAGTTAGTTGCTCCTACGACATGGTGCTTCGGAAATTTTTGATGAGTTTCAGCTTGGAGAACGATCGTTCGCACGCAACTGGCACTGCAGGCGTTAACTTAATCACGACAATGAACATGCATAAGCAGACTATTACAAGTCTACAAAGTATGAAAGTATTGCAGCGCCGGTGATTTAGCGTAACGCAATAACCGTGCAAGTTACTGACGTTATTTAAAAATATTAATTCAGCCCTAATGGGGCCTTCAAGCTCGTGGGCCCCTGTGCTTTGCACATGCTGAACAGTCCATTGCTACGTCACTGAGTATTCTGCTTTTAACTAAATAATTTTCCGGTTTCATTCTATTGCTGATGTCTACGAAAACATCATTTACTTAACGGTAAGTTGCTATAAGCTTACTTGCTAGGCCTATATGCTGAAATCACGGGCCCAAGCATCCTTACTCAACCTGCCCACCAACCAGTTCGTCTCGGGACTAGTAGGGGTCTAATAGCGTTTTATCACGCAAATTGTGAACAGTATCCTCTATCCTTTTGATGCCTTTGATCGACCTCTTGACCCGGACTTCAAGATTGCTTTGCGCCGGATTTGTCAGCAACAGCTGAGCTTCTTGTTGTCACGTGAATGGCCCCGTGCTAACAAATTAACAATAAATTTTGCAGTAGCATAAGTAACGACGAACACTTACACGGCTACCAGATTCATGGTCATCTGTAGCTGAAACCGCTTCACTTTCGTCACATTCACTGCACGTACGCTTTCGTTTCTTTACGAATCTATCCATAAGCTAAGCTGACTACTGGAGTACCGGTACAGTATCGCACAAAGTATGCCGCTGTAGGGCGTACGACGCTCACTGACATACAGGGAGAGAGATGGCCATGCGGGAAGGGCAGAAGGAGGAGGGTTCAGCAAGACGACATGCCGTACGGACTGCAGCATCAGCAGCAGCAGAGACTTCATGCGGCATGATGCGGTGGCCAGGTAACTTGACACCGGTCACCAGACGTGTGCTGGAGCAATAATACTTATTAGGTGGGAGGCATGTTATAGGGTTGTACCGCTTATTGACCTAGATTGAGTGGCCGGCAGACTCCAAGCCGAGTCTGCGCAGCCGCTAGCCGGCAGAACTGATACTATGGATTACAGTCCATGTATAGCAGCACGGCAGTAAAAAGTGGGGGGGTCCTTGCACATTTGGACCCCCCCACTGTCAGAAAGTGGGGGGTCTGGACCCCCGGACCCCCACAGGATCGCCGCCACTGCTGTATGTAAACTAAAAATTGCACTTAGTCTTGAGCAAAAGAGAAATATAGATTTATAAGCCAACAAGATGCCCAAACTGATATTCTGGCTTAAACTGGAGTGGCGCAAAAAACGTAATGAGAATTTCCACATGCATATATGGAAATTCCCATTAAATGGATACTTCAAAATTCAGAACAGGAAGGACTGAAAATATAGCAAAAATTTAAAAAAATGCAACTTTTGAAATGTTAGTATATGATGAACTTTCTAAGTGACATCATTGCTGACGAACGTATGTATAACACAGCAACATACAGATGGTCTAATGAATAGGCCAACTAGGCTGAAGCCTTTAGGGTCCGCGAGCTTTAGGGGAGGGTAGGACAGCCCAAGGGACTGTAACAGAACCCAAAAGATGAAAAGAGCCCACCACAAGGCCCCTTAAGGTGGAGGCCGGGCATTCGGCCTTCAACACGTTGGCGCATTTACAACACTTAGTAACAAACGATCTATGCAGCACAAAGATATAATACGTCTATACCAGATTATTCTCCTTAGACACGCAACTGGTGCCACTGTATAATTATGAAGCCATTCAAAGCCCTGAAGTTTAATACTGGTAGAAAACAAAGCAATGCGTATGCACTATGCACGCAAACGTATACAAGAAATCAACAAACTGTACACACAAGAGTGACAACAAAATATCTTATTGCACAGATTTGTGCCTTGTTCCACACCACATCACACAGTACACACGACCACTGTCACTGAACAACATGAAACAACGTTCAACGGTTTACTATCAGTGCTGCATAATTAGTAAATGGATGCAATATACTGTGCATAAGAACAGCGGGTTATAAAAAGACAACTAGTCATTTTCACACAGAAGACGCTTTTCTTCTTTCATATCACTGTTTTTATGCAGTTGTCAGGGCGGCAGAACGAACAGCCGGTGAATACAGTCCTAATGAAGCAATAGCCAACTGGTAAGCAGTCGAAAGAAGATCGGAAAATAAAAAAAGAAAAGACAGCATATGTCTTGTACGCTTTTCCCCATTTTACTTCCGACTGTGTAAAATTCCACTGTAGCATAGTAGCGGTATCAGTAGACAAGTCTGTTAATGCAGTTACTATTGTCAGTCATAATGTACTGAGTACATGCAGCTTCTGTTAATATCTCGACATGTCAATGATCAATGATCACTGATCTCCAGACACTTATCCCTTGGGGGCCGGACCTGAAATGAAAGGCGACGTGGTACCGTAGTAGGGCTACGCGAAATGTATATAGCGTTGGCAAGATTTATATAGCGTCGGCTCTCCTTTACTGTAGGGGACTCTGTGCCTGCTTTTCGGGTAAAGCTCGGCGCTAATGACCTAAACTGTGTTGATGTGCCGTTACACCCTACTCACTCACTTCCCAGACAGGTAGTTCGAATGGTCCAAGTAGCTGACGGCGAAGTAAAGGCAAGTTGCAGTTGCTAACAATTAACGTAAGATACAAAAAATACATCACATTTTACGTTGCTTGCATTTCATACAACAGAAACTGATTTGAGCATCAGTTGTTCAGCATTTGATTCACAACCATGTGAAAAATAAGACAATTATTATAAACAATGTGCTAGCATGTCACGTATATAACAACAATCAATCATAACGTATTTATCTAGCTCAATAAGTCATAAGCGAATCAGGCGCATAACGGCAGAGACTATGCTGAATGTTCACGTTGTTAACTGTAGGCAATTTCGAAGAGTTTGGTTTTTATAATAAGCCAAAAAGTGCTGAGAAGTTCAGCAGTAGTGGAAATGACATTAAGTTCCAGTCCAAAGAAGCACTAATGCTGAAAGCTTTCGTTGATATTGCTGGCTAGCGCCATCGGTGGTACTGAAATCTGTCGGACGATCATAACGCTGCTAATAGTCCGGTAGATGGTCGTGTTAAGAGAGATAAGCAGGGGTGCAAGTGGACCATAAGTGTTGACTGGTGTTCAGTAATCGCATATTTCAAATATGTTATTCTATTTGCAAAAACCCAGTAACCCAGTCATCAGTGCATTAGCAGCACAGAAACATAATCATACACAAAAATGTCAACGCAACATCTGACAACAGAACGGATATGATAACACTGTTGGGAAATGACGGCGACAAAGCGTCGTCGCTGTTTGGTTAAACACCTATCCGTTGTGAAAGGACGACGACCGCTTGTTTTGGTACGCCACGCCGGAACAGTTGAGAAACCTGACAACACAAAATGTAAAACAAAATGGTGCAAGAAAAAGAATCCGCCACCAAGTTGTGTACCAACAGTTTGCTTGGCAACTTAAGAGATCTTTTAGCAATCTAACAACTCAGTCTTTCCTATGGTAAACACGGAAATTCAACTGTTAAATAACTAAACTGCCAGTAGTTATTATTGCTACATAATTATAAAACTGCCGGGATTATTATTATTATTATTTAATAATAATAATAATAATCCCGGCAGTCAAGGAGCCGTCAGGTCTACTGAGAACCGATTGTAAACGACCAGATGGCGTCACACTCATAACATGGAAGGATGGAAGGTGTGTCACGTGGGACGTGGGACGTCACAGTGACGGACACGATGGCACAGTCTTACCTTCCTGTGACATCTCAGACGTCGGGTGCAGCAGCAGAAGCGGCGGCGGACAGGAAGACAATGAAGTATGCCCCACTGACACAGGCATATCTGTTCATCGCAATTGCGGCTGAAACCATGGGAGCCATCAACAGTGATGGTATTGAAGATTTCTGGACGACCTAGGAAGGCGCATAACTCAAGTCAATTATGATAACCGCAAGAAAGCCTTCCTGTATCAACGGTTGTCTGTGTTGATTCAGCGTTATAACGCTGTTGCCACTCTTGGCACATTCGCCCACACAACCTCTGAGGACAAGATCTAGCCATTCCAGCTGATCAGTTTTTAACTTTTGTTTTTAACCATCGGGACCGGCCTTGACCTCGTTCTCGGCCTCATAGTTGTTGGCCTCGGCCTCGTGAGTTTTGGCCTCGTTCTCGTGCATCTTAGCCTCGTGACCTCGATAATTCGCAAGTCGATGGAAATTATGAATTATCTACCGCATTTTCAGTGTTGTCTCTAAGTCTATAAGATTTCTGATACTTACTTACTTTGTTATTGTATGACGTGTATTTTCGAAATTTGTGATAAATTAAATATTCTCCAAACTTCTGTATGGAATATTAACTAATAAAAGTCTTGCAGTAACAGTAAGCAACTGGCCTTGGCCTCGGCCTCATAGTTATTGGCCTCGACCTCGGCCTCAAAAAATATTCTTGGCTTCGGCCTCACATCATCTGGCCTCGGCCTCGTCATATACTGGCCTCATTAACATCCCTGAATTGACCTATTCTGAAATGTATTCTGAATGGATCCGACCAACGAGCCCGTGTTCTTTTACTTGACTTCACTGATATGGGTCACAAAGCACGTGACATTTCAGCTTAAGGTAGCTTTGTTGCCTTCTTTCAAAGAGTCACGTCCACTAGGGTCGTGACGGAAATCAGGGGCGGCGGAGCAGGGGGGGCCTTCAGGGGCTAAGCCCCCCACTTGTAAAAGTTAGGGGCTAATAGTATGGTTGCTTTTACTCTCCGTTTTAATACTGGCTGACGAAAAATGAAAATAAATGTATGTAATGTACATATGCAAGCTTTGCACCGCAAATTAGATGTTGTTTTAGTGCAAATTCTGCCTTATAATTGTTCAGAAACCGATTAGAGCTTTTGTGAGGATTTGCCCCCCTCAGTACCCAGATGCGGGTTTCACCCTCAGACCCCTTCAGCCCCCCCACTATTTTTTTCGCTCCGCCGCCCCTGACGGAAATCAATAGAAAACTCCGTGTTGGCCCACACTGTGGAATGTCACGTGACATATGACCCAGATAAGTTAGTTCAAGATAAAGCAGACGAGCAGATTGTTCGGATCGATCTAATCACGTTTTTGAACAATCCTAATGACTCCTAATAACTCACTAACCGATTATCACGCTGCCTTTGATCACGACTGTTGGTAAGCAGAGCTCTGTAAGACGGGTGGCTGACGGAACGTGACAAACCGCGTTGATGTGTTCCGCTTGGCAATTCTACATCAACACCGACAAATATACATCAGTGAAATAAACTCTACACAACACCGCAATTGAATAATAATAATAATAATAATAATAATAACAATAACAATAACACACACATACACGGTTTTCGTTTAAGCAACCCATTTTTTTCCGGAGTTACTCCAGGTCAGGACACTCCCCAAAAAGTTTGGGAATAGTTGTGGCAGCAACAAAAATAATAATAATAATAATGACAGTAATGGTAATGTTCTTTATTGCAATCATAGTAAAACCACTACAAACTCAGGTAGGCACAATTACGTACAGATTTACCAGCATAAAAGTGGTCATCAAAGTTACCCACTCTTTAGGCTTTATGTTAATCTTACTAAAGTGCTCTTTGCATCATATACAGCAAGTTTATTAATTATTTTCTACACGGAAGCATCACATAAAACAGACAGATAAACAAATCTAAACATAAAACAGTAGAAGTACATGTAAATACAATACAATATATTAAAATATGCTATAAAACCTATATAACAAACTGATTGATAGCACTACAGATCACAAAGGCAAATTTTACATAATCACCCCGAAATCCCGACTTACATCCTTTTACCACATAAACAAAGAATTTAAGCCAACATATTACCTGGCAGCTGAACAAGGCTCGGTGTGATGACCTTGTTTGGGGTGTAACCCTCACGAATTGTCTCTGACGTACCTGTAAATATATAATTACAAAAAATTCCTGACACACTCGTTCTGTATGTCTAAGCAGGTATGTAAATGTACTGTTGCACTCACCTTACACGGCTACAAATCTCATCACACCTGCATTAGTTTGCATTGCCTTGCAAAAAACACAACAGGTCGTAAGCATCGCCAAGGCTGCACTGACTTACTGTCAACAGAAAAATACACAGACACGTGCATCAGTTCCTATCAGATGAGGGACATGTTCTGGAACGTTTAGGTCGAAAGGCGCTGTCCCCAAATTGTTTGACGGGAAAGTAAAACCGAAAATACAAAGCTATAATTAAGTCACTACAACGGCCAAAATGATAGTTATAATCCACTATAGCTTATAATCCACCAAGTCCAATTTGGCGGCTGTGCTGTGCCCGGACACAATAGGCAGTCTGGGAGCTTACAGCAGTCCCCCAGACCCTATCGATGTATTTAGGGGAAGGGTTTAGGTGGGAAGGGAAGACGGAATGGAAGAAAGGGAAAAAGGAAAGGGAAAAGAAAGAAAAAGAGGAAGGGAGAGGAAGAAAACAGAAATGAAGAGAAAAGCAGGGACTATCCTAGCAAATATGACCACACGATGTAAAAATAAATAGTAAATAACAACGCAAAAGACGTGCAACTGACTGTCATAATATAGTTGTTGTTTGATGCTGACACTGCTGCACGGCACCATCGACATCCTAGCATTGGTGGGCTCCGACGTCGACTGTCGCGCACTGACAACCGACATAGACTGTTGCTGAGTACCGGCTGATGACACTGCAACCTCCATAGTACCAGCTGACGGCGGTGGTGAGCCTGTAACGCAAGCCGAGTCGCCAGGTGGCGCCATGAGGCGAAGCTCTGGATTACGCATCGCTTTCCAGTTCTTCAGGAACTGTCGTTCGACGTCGGAAATCAGTCGTCCATCAAGTGAATCTGCACATGTTTGACAACCACACACAGTTGGACAGACTTCACTGGCTCGATGTACCTAAGCGTGCCAACTATAGTAAACATGGCATGATCATTCATCGCTGTCTGAACATTACTATCCCTCAGTATCTGGCGGCATATTATAGTGTTCCAGTCTCTGTGGCTGCCTCAAGGCAACATCTTCAGTGAATTGCCAGTAATCAGCTGATAGTACCATGCTACTGTCTGAGTCCTTACGATCGTCAGGCCTTTTCTGTTGCCGGTTCGACAGCATGGAACTCACCCAAAACATTTACGTGATTCTGCCCACACAAATGACACCTAGGACGTTTCAACAAGACCTGTTTTTCTTTTCACAGTACTAGTATGCACAGCGTATTTGGGGTTTTTCTTGGCGACAACATGCTACATAAACTAATGTTTTACTTACTTAGTTACTTAGTAGTACAATCATGCCGCGTTAACGAGTGCATAGTGGGAACGCACTTCCCTCAGTCCCGTCTCCTTATTTACCAGTAGGCCTACTACAGTTTCTACAGCCTACTTAGTGTCAGAGGCCGGAAGACTCGAAAGGAGCTGATGTTATGTCAATAGCACTGCTTAAGCAACTAGACAGCACTGAATACAGCTCATTACTTTGGCCGCCGAGACTAATGCGGCGGACTCGTAACTTTCAGGTCGCGGGTTCGAATCTCACTGCCGGCCATTTGCAAGCAACCTTGAGCAAGTTGCTAACCTACGGCGCTCAGATCAACTCAGTCTCCTACCCTTTGCGGGACGGGAAATGAGTAGTAGCTTACAAGCTACGGGGTGAAGGCCTAGTGTGGCTGATTAGGGCGGTGGTATTTCTGTGTGCTGCACCGTGGGTCCAATTGTTCGCTAGCGCGGGCAATGCATGACCGCATAATGCGCCGTGGTATCATTAGCTCATGCCAATCAGCTGCCAGTTCCGAGATTGTAAAGCGCTTCTGGTCACCAGTTCACGTGTAAGCAGCGCTATAGCAAGTACCCGACCTTTACCTTTACCTTCAATATCAGCTGATACATACTTCAGGTGTGAGCAGAAAATGAAACCAGATTTGTCAGGTGAGTGTCAATCGCACTAACTACAAAGCTGTAAAGCTGCTTCACCTCCATTCATACTTTTTACAGTCTGTAATAAGTCAATTTACACTGCAGGTCGCAGTGGTCTAGCGGTAACATGCCTGCCTGCGGTGTGAGAGGACCGAGGTTCGAATCCCACCGTGGGCAGTTGCGTGTTTATCGTAAAC
>Ga0209679_1001392_pt1 | contig 10330 bp, 5 predicted proteins | sample WorMetHEROISLAND_4_FD_187408 | JGI IMG/M metagenome (GOLD analysis project Ga0209679, IMG submission 187408) | Marine gutless worms symbiont microbial communities from Max Planck institute for Marine Microbiology, Germany - Olavius sp. 2 HERON... ...
CAGTGTACACTAGCACAACTTTCTTGTTTTTACTTTGCTTAGCGCGGGGCCCCTAAAACCGCGGGGCCCTAGGCCATGGCCTAGTTGGCCTGTGCCTTAATCCGGACCTGGCTACAGCACTTTCAGTTTTTGTTCAAACGGCCAGAGTTTTCAGTCTAAGCCTGGGCCTCGATGGAGAATTTCTGGAAACTGCTGTAGGTTTTTTATATAGACTGGATGCCCTTCTTGTTGACCAACCAACAGCAAACACTGAAGAAAACAGCACCTAACAACCTCCATGAATTACCGTAAGCTTCAAGCAAAACACAACAAAAGATATGGAAGAATTCCGTAAATTTATGTGTATCATACACATTAAATCAAAGACAGGTGATTAAGGCACCACAACAAACAGAACTCAAAGACAATGGCAAGAAGTACTCACAGTTGCAATATAGACAACACATTACTTATCAGTAACACTTACAGATCCTTAAATTTTCATCCTAAAACAGGAGACAACTAAAAACTGCACTAGAGCCCAAAACCCACTGCAGTTGTTGGCGTGAAGCAGAGTAGTTGCATGTTTAATACTGCAAAATGTCACGACCTTGACCTTTTGGGGTCACGTGACATCATCGGTCACGTGTCCACTGGACTTGCAATATATGGTCTGCTATCAGTGGTCATGGTCCATTGAAAGTTATGGTATAACAACAAAATACATATACTGTAGGTCATACACTGTTCTGATTTACTTATTTTCAATTTCCAATTTCAAGTGAAAGTCAACTTTTATGCAATGAAAAAGTTTGGCCTAAAACGTGTATTTGCTACGGTTCAATGATGGGATGTTTACGAACTTAAGGGGATGATAACTTGAAAATGGAATGGTTTGACATCGAACAAAGCTCACCAAAAAGACATACCCTTGGCAGGTCCTCTGCTAGACAGAATGAATCTGAATGTCCAAGAACGTATGCCTTGCGCAGTAACCCCTGTGACACGCAGGGTACCGAAAATCAACAGAAAAAAGTGGTTTTGGGGAAAAGCCAACCCTTAACCCTTCATGTGGACACCTATTCACATATTCGAGTCAAGTTTCGTAGAAATCCGTAAAGCAGAAGTAACCAAAATGATGCGTGGCATTTTTCACATAAAAAAGGCGTTTTGCCCATCTCCCGAGGCCGCAGACGCAATTTCACCAAAAATTTCAAAGGGTCATCTTTTTCCCTCTCCCTCCACCAAGTTTCATCCAAATCCATCCAGAAGGTATATGTGAAAATGTCCTGTAAAGCCTATAAGCTTCTTGTCAACAATGTTTAAATTGAAAAAAATCTCATCACATCATTTTCCCCTACATTATGCATATCCCCTACATTATGCATATTACTCTGATATGACAGATAATAAAATATTCAAATAACAAACTAATAAACACATAAGAAGACAGAATTTCAGAACACCACACTAAACTATAGTTATCAGTCACTGAAGTCTAATTCAGAAACTACTTTCTTTATAAGCCAAATCACAACTAAGATGTAAAAGGAAAATCTATGAGAATAAGTCGCTAAAACACAGAACATCCGTGCACACTAACAGCACCGCAAGAAAGATACAAGTCAGCGACAATTACACTAATTTTTAGATGTATTTTCCAACACAGCACATAACACTAGCAAAGCAGAATTATTTTTTGCCGATAAAATTCTTTAAACCATGGTGTCTGAGCGAACTACGGTAAAAAATTACAATGTCAAAGTAATCAACAAAATATGTACATACACATGCAACTTGCACCCATTACGACTTTTAATATCTGATAAACACATAAATATCTAAAACCAAATACAACAGAATCTAAGTAAGAATGCAATAAGTAAGTATAGCATCATAGCTGCTTCTTGCATAAGTGAGATGGTTTGACATGTTGCATCTATGCTGATAAACTGTGACAGCTAATTTCATCTAGTGCAGCTGACACAGCAGCAACAAATGGTCTTGCTCTATGGCAAATGTAACATCAGCAAATTGGCATGAGCTACAAATGTGTTAGCTACTGCTGATATTAACGACACAATGACAGGACACCGTTGCTAGATGCACTAATAACAAGTGCCAAAGTAATCTGGTGACAGGCGGCATCGCTGCAAACTGGGGGTTCCGATCCCCAAATTTCCCATTCCTGTGGGGGGCTCTGTTTAATACAATTTTACTTGGGACCACACGCCGTATCCCTGCCAAATGTCATCTCATTCTGTCCAGCGGTTTTAGTGGAGTGCACAAGTTACAGACAGCCAAATGGAGAGACAGACAATGCTACAGTAATATCAGTCGCAACAGATGGAACTGCTGTCAGCCATGCCGCCTAAAGACTAAGAAATTTAACACGTTAATACAGACAACTGCAAACTGCACAAACGGCTGTTATCATCACAATATATTATATCATATTTTATATCCAATGAAGACTACACTATTGTTGATCAATGATTGTGAATATAGCAAACACAAACACAACTTAGCAACATTTTATTCAATTACTGCTATACAGCATTTAATCTCTAGTCTTTACTGAAACACTGCAGCCATATAAAGCCAAAAATTCAGAAGATAAATAACTGTAGCAAAAAATGGCATTTTAATCACTGTGCAATAAGTGCTGTCATATGCATTTATTATTTAAAGGTAACTATGATGGAATACATACTTTATGTCACATCATCCAACACTGAGTAATAAAATTTGTGCAGAATATGATAAAAACCGATTTTCTGGCCTTATCCTGTTCACAAAATAACAACAAAATATTACAGCTATCATGCATATAACATGTGCATTAAAAGCATTACTAAACATTTCACATATTAATACTTCAACAAGAACAACACGATAAAATATTATATTTTGACAATGCACTGTATAAAAATAACAGACAAACGTAAATCGACAAAGCCTGCTCTGTTATAAATTCACACTACAACATGAAATTTGCCATCCGCAAGATACAGATATACACACACCTTAACTTACGAGCCATACAGACTAGAGTAGAAGCTTACTGCAGAGCCACAGAAAAGGTAGTAAAAATTCAATGCTAATTTAAGCGTCATAGTTAAAGTTAACATATTCACAAAAATTAACACACACAACTACATACACAGAGGAGCCTGAACAGATTTATGATTTACTGATAATGAGATCAGCTTCAACTGTTCAAACTAAACTTTAAAGTGAAGTATATCCAGCAAGTTTAGTCCGCATACAGGAACTAGTCATCAATATCTTTCATTTCTAATGCTTTAGTGTTTTGACGACAGGCATGGCATCACGTCCTATAAAACAGTCGTGCTCTAACAATTCACAAAAGTCTACTTCTGGGAGACCGACGTAACCTGGAGTAACTCCAGTAAAAAGCTGGTCTGTTAAATAAAAAATTGAAAAAAGTTGAAAGTACCAGTGGTATCTTCAGTATCTACAACAGCATATAGAGTATATACTCTGTATATACGGGTGTATACATACGGAAGTATATTAAAGTATCACAACACTGCTAGTTTGTACTATCTTATTAGCAGGTTTATCCATCACGCCAACCTTTTGCAGTACACTGTACTTTACTCATCACACACACATCCACGGTTGTAGTGAACAATGTCCAAAAACGGTAATCAAGCCATGACCTTCCAATGGCAACAATAAATGAACTGTGAAACACATGCCTGAACAGCAATGTATCATTTAGCTCCAACGCGAAATGCCATACGAACAGCAGCTGGCATGATAACATTTCCAATAATACAAACTGTAATAATTGTAGTGTTATCTATATCGAGACTACTTCGAAAATTTATCCAGTTCACTTGATGAACGTGGTGTAGTTCCGTGCATCCACCAAATTCCCGACAAAACCAACTGCTAATGGCCAACGACTGTGAGGTGACATAGCAACTACCTCACCAGCAAATTCATGGAGCATCGAAAGAAATCTGTGAAAGGTATACACTGCTACTCAACATGTTACAAAGCAGCTCAACAGACGCACGATCCATAGAAACCGCACAACACTTGCAGTCATTATGCACTGGAAACCGCAAAGTTGTGCAACTGTCACTGTACAGATGTACAGATTGTCCTTACACACTTTCTAGTCTCTCTCTTGTACTGTTTCTGAGATAGCAACAGTTGTTTGTAATGAGAAAATGTGACTGAGCTTAAACAGTTCTTCAGTCCACACAGAAATACATGTCATTAAGCCTAAGAAGCCACAAAGTTACCCAAATGTTACTGTGCAAATGTACTTCTTTTTATCCTCTCTTGTACTGTTTTCAAGTAGTACCATTACCGAAGGAATGCAAATAAGCTTATACAATCCTTCGGTTCCAATACAACAGCAGAATCAGTACCTCATGCATCACTTCCAATCACTGTAATTACATTCAAAGGTAATATTCCACAGTAATATGTGCACATATTGTTTCCAAGATAGCCAGTCAATTATCAAAAAAGTAATTTTCACACGCAACCTATATTTGACATTTCACATTACCGGCAAAGAAGACCCAATTAGTTTCCTAACGTTTTGTATAGGAAAGCTAAAGTGACCGGGCCAGTAAACGTGGTGAAAAAGTTTGATATGTAAGCCATTTTGACACAGATCATAAAAGTGACGGACGGTCAGACTGAGAGACACTGCAGCATATACTGCACTTGCAAAGCATCATGTAGTAAAAATCGTCATAGTTGTGCAAACGTCTAACAGAACTAAGAAACATTCCAATATAAACAAAGAAACACCTAAAACTTTATACACAAAGTGCAAGCTCAGCAACTGAGCATGCACACGGTGCACACTTCATACACAATTTCCACACTTTGAACGACCAATCTATTATGTTCTCCTCCAGTGCACTGACAGCACTGGCTGGAGGACAGGAAAGGCATCTCGTCAGCAAAAGGTCCTGCTCTAACAATAATTCTCATATGTTCACTTAATGGGGACCTGGCCTAACCCAGATTAACTCAAAAAATGGCGGGTTAAACAAAGTCAGAAGTAGAAGCACTAGTAATCTAATCACTTCGGCAACAATAACACATCAAACTGCAGCGGCATGAACCGTATCAAACCAAATATAGTCACATAAACCTTCATATGTGGCATCTATCTTTGTTTAGCACTATATTTCACAAAAGTTACAAAACAGCACCATCTCCAAATTGGAACCTCGTCATTTTCCCCAAACAATTACGGGATCAGTGCAATTTTCCTGAACTGCACATTTTCAAGGCAATGTTAAACAAATCAAAGGTCGCTACACATCCGCACATAAATCGTATCCACATTTATCAGCAGAGCACATCTTGCGAAGCATATCATACACATTCGCGTAAAAGTCACAATTTATGGCAAAAATTTGAGGAAAATAATGGGGGGCAACTTATACCCGGGTCATAAAAGTTTTTTTTACTACTGGCCGAATTGCACATCTTCCAATACATAACCAATAAACAGTACACATACTTGTTATTGCATCTGTAGTCTTGTCAAAAAGCAACAAACAGACAAAACTGCAAGAAGATTGAACCCATTTGATAATAAAGTAATGATACAACAGTCATGTTTCATGTTGTTATTTAACAGTGCTGCCATTATTCTGTCACGAAACGTGACACGGCCACTGTCGCCCTTCGACTGAGGCGGTTTCTCCTTCGCACCATGGTTACAGTATACGACCTGTCTCCCTTTTGCCTCCAACAGCAGGGAACTAGCAGCGGAGAGTGATCTCGGCATCTCCAGCAATTTGTCGGCGGGTCGGCAGAGAAGGATATAGCTACGAAGATTAGTTGCACAGGTGACAGACCAAGTGTTTCAGACTGCGTAGCCCCCATTCCAGCTGGGCGAGTAACGGAACACTGCATTTTGTTCGCTTCGATCACTGCCATCTTAACCGCATTTTTCAGCTATTACTTATATGCAGATCAATCACTTTAGACCAGAAAGGGACGTTTTTAGGGGGCCCAGGGCGACTTATATGCAGAGCGACTTAAACGTGAGTACATAATGTACAGCTCATTCCACTTGATCCACAGAAGCATGTTATTTGATCACAGCATTGATAAAATTATGCCATTGTCGTGCATGTAACTGTACCACAGTTAACACAGAGATAAAGACCTATCGATAATACACTCTGGGCTACATCATCGTAACTTGATCTGTATCACCATCAATGGCCTAGTAATCACAGCCATAACTAATCACTCGTATTTCATCATCTATATCATCGTCGTCGTCGTAATGGCGTCGTCATCGTCACAGGGTTAACATCACATTAACAGTTTGAACGACAGCACGACTCTTCTTCCACTGTAAGACTACCACGTCTTATCACTGACAATTGTGATTACACAAATACTGGAGTACGTTTGTCGCTGTTGGCGTGCTCGGCTTTCGCTTCCAAACTCTGCAGTCGCTTCTTCATGTGGATGTTCAACACGCGGTACTTGGAGCGCACCTGGTCGATGTATTCTTCCTCCTCGCGGTTCAGAATTGCCAGGAAGCTCTCCAGCTCAGGTAAACTGAACGCCTCCCACTAAAATTAAACATAATGCTACACACTGTTAGTCTGTTACACTGGCATATATACACAGAGCAGATCAGTAAAATCATTTTTGATATAATTCAAAACTGCGTAGCCACTGCGAATACTCAAATAGGACAGTTTTATTTAACTATGGACATAAAGGTAACTTTGGCTTCAGTGCTTTCACACTGTTGGTTGGGTGACAGGAAGGGCACCTGGCCTGTAAAACTTTGTACCAAAACCCATTAGCCATGGTAGTTGATATTAGTGGGTGGGGTACAGGCTGTGGTACCTTATGGCAACCCCACCTGCCTGTCAACACAACCGTAGGGGCAACCGGCTTACCCAGGTTCACCTGGTCATTGGCTGTTAAAATGGTTGTGTGTGTGTGTGTGTGTGTTTGGATGTTGTGGGCCGGGCAGCAGGACGGGCATCTAGCCTGTATTATATCTCGCTATCAATATTTCCAGTTCACTTTCAGGGCACCCAGCCTAGCCATAACTTTATAAAGTCGACTAAGTTTATAAGAGAGAAAATTGGCCTGTTTTACTGGCCAATTTTTCTAAAGTTACTGGAAAAAAACAGAAATAGAAAGTAGTACTACAGGTATCCAGATAAAAAACAAAAGGTCTAACAATATTACGGTTAAACAGCTCGAGTATAATAAGATTCAATGACTGTTAAAATTCCTTTAAACCACAGAAAGATGTTGAAACTATTCAGGAACAGTTTTAAACTTTCACATGCCATGATAAATCAAATACCAGCAAGCTCAATGTATGTGCAGCAGTTGTTTCATAACGTCTAAAATGGCGTACTTAAAAATGATGTATGATGACACAGAGATCAACTGAAACACACAGATGGGACGCCTGAGAAAGACTTGGTTGGACTGGACTAAAGAGGATATGAAAAACTGACCAGTTAACAGACAAAGCACAAATTAGTGACAAATTGAGACTAAAAATCAAGGAGGCAACCACTGCCAACTCAGGCAAAATGGTGCATGTAATATACTAACAAGTATCTCGCCGGTATCGTTTTCTTGTAGTACAAACTGGTGATGATCGAGTGAGTTCACATCATCAACGGTCCATGATAAGCAGAGTTGAAGTGGCATTTCATCTTCCGACATACGCCTCAACTTCGCTACAAATGTTTAAACCCAGTACACATTTACATTCTTGGACCCGGAAGGCAGGTCCCAAAAAGCTACTCTGGTTGATCTTGTTGTTGCTATCAGTTCTCTAAGGGTCTAAAAATCCCCAAGGCTTTCTTAATACGCATCGGAGCGCAAAGTAAACTTTGCATACAAACTCGTGCTGACATTGCCCACAGATCTACCATCTCAGATTTTTCACTTATTTACTAATTAATGAGCAATTAGCTAGTTAATTAGCATAGACACAGGAGTGCATGCAACAGCTGTAACAGCTAGTCAAAGCATGCCGGCTGCCGCTGGTATGATTATATATACTACCTACTAGAAGACTGACAGTGAGTGAGTGAGTAGGGTTTAAAAGCACATCAACAGAGTTTAGGTCATTAGCACCGAGCTTGACCCGAAAAGCAGGCACAGAGTAAAGGAGAGCCGACGCTATATAAATCTTGCCAACACTATATAAATTTCGTGTAGCCCTACTACAGTACCTAGAAGACTGACAGGGCATTAGACAGACTCCAGGGCAAAATTTTATAACACATACAACCAAAAATTTTACAGACTATTTCGTGACACTATACCACTATATATTACATAAAACAATGCTACAGCAAAGAATCCTGATATCTAGACAAAGGTTCAGAACAGTCAGTGAAATGACATCTCACCAGTTTTGCCAGGCTCCGCAGTCTTCTCATAGAGAGCAAACTTCCGCGGGTTGTCCATAATGTGATACTTTGACAGCAGAACCTTGATCACTTCTTGTGATGTTGTTATACTAACAAACAAAACACATTTGTTGTATATTGCTTGTTTTAAACTTTTACTTACAATTTACTAATTCTATCAGACATAATCAAAGAGTTCGAACCAAAAATTTTAATGATTGTTTCCTGGAGTACATTTCAATCAAATCTGACGATCAACAATGATCGGTAATATCTAAACAGTAACCACTGACATTACTTAATTGTGGCCTACACTAACAGAATGAAATTATACTAAATATTATACTAATCATTACATCGATATTTAGAATATTTGCGGTGAATAGAAACTGAGTTTGCTACAATAAGCCCTCGTGTCATGTCATGTGCCATGATTCGAAGAATGGTCGGCAACACAATGGACAAGTGTTCTCTATTGATGTCTGTCTCCTGCTCTTTCTGCTGCCGTGTTAATCACTAACCCCACCCAGTCTTCTGTGTTATAAATCCATCTTCTTCTAGGCCTTCCTCTTCTCCTTTTACCTGATACAGCTCCAACTATTATTTCGATATCCAGTGTTTCTTCTGCAGAACAGATTGATGTCCATAATAGGTCGGCCACCTTCTTCTCTGTACACTCAGTAAGTGTCGATAGCTCAGCGCCAGTCTTCTCAAGAATCCACCTATGCGTTTTTCATCTTCCAAGAAACTCAAAATCTTGCGATATCCTGTCACTTTAGAATTCTCTCCTATGTTCTTCCCAAAAGTCCAACTTCTTCATCCATATGACTCAATTGTGAAAATTAAGACTTTCAGAAAGTACAATGGATAGAATCCAAGCAGTTGAGATAACAGGATATCAAAATTTAAAATGTAATAACAGTTTAAAAAATGCAAAAAAACCAGCTTTCACACCTTCGTTTCGTTTCAGCATCAGATGCTAAACTTTGGGAAACAGAACAAGAAAGGCTGACAAACCCACGCGACGCTTGTGAAACATTTGCACGGTTTATGTAAGAGCAGTGGGATTGTAAGCTGTATAGCTAGCTTGCCTTATCGATAGCTTGCCTATGTTTTCTATTAGCGTCCTATATACACCGTGGTCCATAAAAAAACAAGACACCCAACTATTGTCCATATCTTCGCCAAATATTAACCGATTTTCAAAATTATTTCACTGATACACTCAGCAGGAAATTTGCAATAAAGATATTATTACAGATCCCACCACATCTTAATGGCGTCGCTACACTACCTTGCGAAATATTAGTTTACAAAAATTGCAACGATTGAAAGCACATCAACGGCAGATGAGGCGTGCGCATAGTAAAGAGAATGTGATCGTGGTAGGTGAGCTGGCACTAAGTCAATAAGGCCAGCTACAAATTTATTGTTTAAACACATTAAATAGCACGGTCTGGGGTTGTACAAATCATTTTATCACTACGAACGTGGTTTGAAGTGTTTAAAGAGACGCCTTCCGGACAACTGACTGAAACAAATCGCCATGCTAGACTCTTCTGCTCAAAACAATTGTTGAATGATGTTACCTTTATTCGTTTCATTGATAGAAAAGTTATTCACATTAGCTACACTGAAAAATTCACTGAATGACCGACTCTAAGCATCTGGTACAACAAAGAGTACTGACATCGGAGCAAAACGCTGTCTTCGCACAGAGTGACGGTGAGAGACGGCATTTTGAAATCGGGCTACACCAGTGTGATATTCGTTGATATCTGAGCCAAGGTTGATGGAACCTATTATTATGACTTGCTTCTGTCACAACAGTTGCTGCCTGTCATATGTCGTGTCTCTAACGAGTTCGTATTTTAGAAAACAGTGCCCCAGCATATAGGGTACGCTATGTTACCAGACATTAATATTTCACACGG
>Ga0209679_1001393_pt1 | contig 10327 bp, 8 predicted proteins | sample WorMetHEROISLAND_4_FD_187408 | JGI IMG/M metagenome (GOLD analysis project Ga0209679, IMG submission 187408) | Marine gutless worms symbiont microbial communities from Max Planck institute for Marine Microbiology, Germany - Olavius sp. 2 HERON... ...
AAATATTTATTCTGTGACTTTTGTGTCATTGGCTGAGTTGGGAATGTGCGCGTGTGTGGTCCAGTGTTACGACCGTCACACATAGCCGTGTGCGAGGCGCTGCTGACGTCACGTCAGACTCTGTTGTTTGTCACCGGACGAGCCCGTCACGATGCCGGCGACACGGTGGTGCATAGGGATTCAGAGACTGAGCGGCAGTGTGGCACGAGGTCTCGGCCGTGGACGATCGCCACGGCGCGTCGCGGACAGCGTATCAACGTCACTGTCGTCGATCTCAGTCAGCCGCCGCACGCCACGGACGATGTCGCTGCCGCCGCCGCTGCGTCTATTTCCGCTTCCGACAGCCGCTGTCGCCAGTACGCGCAATTCACCGAACCGGAAGTAGTATCATCGTCGCGTGACCGCTGTGATGAGGACAAACGTCGTAAGCTGCCACCGCTCGGCGAAGCGCCTCTATACGCGTCGCAATCCGGACGCGTTCAGATGGTTCTCGACAGCCCGACATCAGTATCTGACAAGTTTTTACTTATATTCACCGGTACGTCAACTGTAGATTACGTGAGTTGTATACTTAACAGTCAGTGCACTAGTAACTGAAGAGGATGTCAGTAATGAGAATTTCGCCATTCAGCCCCCTGACTAACCCGTCTATCATTACCGAATTGTCGACAAAATATCTTCAGAATTTCGATCATTTTACAGTCGTTCGTATTTGCCCAGTGATTAAGGCTAAGAGCTAAGGCTAGCATTGAAATCAGTGGTAAAGTGGCAGTGTGTTGCAGAGGGCTCAGCACACAGCGCGTTAAGGGCTGTTCGGCGGTATATAAATTGATGTTTTACTTACTTACTTACTTACTTATTCAGGACGAGACTAGCAGGGTGAAGAATGGGAAGGGGTCTTGAGAGCGTCTTGAGCTCGCCAGCGGGATTCAGGGCAGAGTCGCGGCCGAACACAAATTTGATGCATTTCAAGCATCATAACACTTTTGGTGGAGGAAGGTTAATTCAGCGTTTTCGTGAATCATTTGGAAGACGTTTTATGGGTACACAGGCCAATTAGTAATTAGCTGAGGCTAAGCATTAACTATCTAAAAATAAACATATATCTATGATGTAAAATGCTATTAGCTTCTACTGATTTTACCTCATAGAACGGAACCGGGTAGGCACAACATTTCATAGGATAGGATCAGATCCCAGCAGTGAAGCGGAAGCAGTTTTCTTGAGCCCATGTGTGATGCACAAAAAACGATGCCATTAATTTCCTCTGGTAGACTTTAAAATTGGCGGTTCGTAGACAGCGAATGTTGCCGGTTGTCGATTACTGTCGGCGTCTCAATTGTCATCTACAGCCGACATTCGGCATTGCGGCAGTCGGCGTTCATTCATTCATCACACAGCGGCCGAGGCCAAGCCACGTCGTAATCACGTCACGACGGTCGTACGACGCTCGGTCGGTCGCCGACTGGCGCTAGTCGTAATGCTGTCTTGGCGGGAAATGGTTCGTACGTGCTGGCTCAGTCATTAGTCAGTGCACGGCCCGTCTGACGTCTTGCAGCTCCCACACTCAAGTGTACATCTCCCTCGCTCTCTTTCCTCTAGATCGTTGGACGTCTAACACCGTAGACGCCTGCGAATGCAGACCACTAGCACGGCTGCCAAGATGCCCAAAGTCTCACGATGCGTGTATATACCATATCGAGCAACAATAAACGACATGACATCATTCATCATTCAGTATGACATCATTCATGAAAGCATATCTTATTCTATTGACAAAAGTATCATTTCTGTGTCAAAATATAGCATCATAATGCCGCATGCGCTCTATACCATAGAGTGAGCGTTAGATTATTGTCGTATTCTAGCGTATATGCAACGACATTGATCATTAATTGCATAGTCTAGAAAAAATTCGTTTGTGAACTTGCTGAAAAACCTGCCTAGTAACTCTCCAAATTCTATATTCATGTGAGACATTTTTGTAATACATTTTCCACGTGTATACGGTATTTGATGTGAGATTTACTTGTTAGTTGCTCAGTTTTGTGAGCTTCGCTTTACTGCTGTAGTCGGCTTTTATCGATCGTGCCTGCCTGCACATCACTACAGGAGGTAGGGATCAGCATTATCGCACTGCTGGATGCAGACAGAAAGACTTATTTTAACACCAGAAACATAGTTTTAACAACTGTACAGGCCTGTAGCATATGTCATTCTACCACAGGGTCATTAATTCATCTATTCGTGACACAGATGGACGTTCGAGATTCATATATGAATAACAGTTATTTTTTCTCTGGTCGGGCTTTTCAGTGCAAGTTAATCAGTCTAAGTATTCACTACGCAAAACGGAATATCAGTAAACGTTTATTACTGCTTTTTCTGAGCAGATGGAATTACTGGTGACCATTTTGGACCGTGGCCATTTGGGTCCTCGGTATTTGTTTTACACAAGCGCATTTCCGATGAAGATCATTATGGCCACTGTGTTTTGCTGCTGTCATTTCTTCTTTTTTTTCAGCACGTTATCTCGGAGGACCCTCGGCGGATTGCCACAAAACTATCCCGCATGTTAGGAAGTGAGTGCAGTTGGAGAAATCTGGGTCCATCCCCTTAGAATCTGGAGAACAAGAATATGAAAATTTGGACCCGATTTTGGACAACTTCCCAACTTAACGGCAAATAACTTCGGAATGGAACGAGATATCGTCAATCGGAAAAGTGCGTTGAAAAATTACAGACACTCCGCTGTGTGGTGGAGTGTAATCTTGTTTACGTTAGTCCACTAAAAAAGTTATTGACCGTAGTTTTGTCCCACGTTATATAATTTTTTAAACAATCGTATCTCGGTTGCTAATGGATTCTGCTCTCTCAAAATTTTATCAATGCTAGAGGGTGACGATAGCTTACTAACCAATCCCCGTCTGGTACACACCTCCCTCGTGAGTGATGGCCAAAAGGGCGGCCATCGGGTGGTAATGTAATGGGGGAATTACCACATCTAGTTATTAGCTATTTTAACAACAGGCACGGTTAATTAGCGCGTTTACTTCAGTTACAGTCGAAAAAATTCCAATTTGGGGGCCTTCTAAAACGTGATCTGACGGGGCAGAGCGATTTGCTGGGAGCAGTCTATGCAGAACGCTGCAACGCTCCGAGCAATCTGAAAAAATCCGTCACGTGACGAGGCAAGCCTATCGTTTCACACTTTGTTATCATGGTTTTTTATCAGATATCGACGAAACAGGCGTAGAAAATCACATGACGGCGTTTTCCGGATTGCTAGGAGTGGACCGTGCAAAACGTTTAGAGTGACCTCACGTTTTAGAACTTCGCCAGTGGAGCGTTCTAAACGTAATCCGAGCGGTCCGAACGCTCTGTTGTTCTCCTCTCACTTGGTGCAAAGCAATTCGAGATATTTAGTCTGTCGCATTCTTGTTTTGAATGGCGCAGCCTGTAGGTACCACAGGACCTGGTTGTTGCGCTATCATTTTGTTTTTGCTTCTAACGTTAAATGCAAATAAGTAAAGTAAGTAAGTTTATTATTTCAATAGCGGCAAAATACCACTAGATTACACAAAATAGTATGAAATACTAAATTACAGAAAATACTACGAAATATACATAAGTAAAAACATACTAATGCTAAAACACAAGTTAGAAAGCGGGAATAGAACACGTACGTTGTGATGGGGAATGGAAACAGTACTTAACAGACAGTACTGAACCGAAGATGCAAAACGTTTTGTTGTAGTAAATGGTCAGATAGATAAAGTTAATCACTTGAACTTGTTTGCAACAGCCGAGAAAAAACACGAGTAGATAGCTCATAGCGTTCCGATCACCTTTCGCAACCCCAAATATTGTAAGGGTTTGATAGAACTAGAATTGGTTCCGCTACAGCGCGGTGAAAACAGTTTGTTGCTTGGCTGTTAGTGGTCGGTTGCGGTGACCTACCTCCGGACAAGTCTCCCGGTGCCTGGGTTCGCTACTCGGACGACCGTAGTGTCGTTGACGTTGGCTGCGGCAGTCGACGCGATCAGCCTCGTTGGCGGCTCGAGTGTCGCGATGATGTCTGGACCGGTCACCTAGGCAACTGTTCCACATCACCAGCCTTGCCTGGTTAGTCGGCGTCGTTACGCCGCCACAATCAGGGGCGATTCTAGCCCAAAATTTCTGGAGGTGCGGGGAGGAGCGGGGGCATTGCCTCATCAATCACATTAGAGAAACACTTGTTTTTGTCACATAACTAGACATTGATGGACCCATGTACGCGTGGAACAATATTAAATAACAGAATGAAAATTGGCGTTAAAGTGGAAATATTGGCATTTTAAATCGCTTGAAAATTTTTGCAGCTAGCGTTTGAATCTGGAGCAGCAAGTGAATCTGAGGGGGCACGTGGCCCCAGCCCCAACGTAGAACCGCCTCGGGCCACTATGCTACTATATAGTGCGATGGTACCGTACAGAGTTTGCTAAAGCACATTAGTATCTAACATAAGCTTAAAGCCTGTGCATACGTTTTCGATCTGTGCTGTTGTTGTAAATTCACGTATTATTAATTTACTACCATCACAGATGCAGATTGTAAAGCAATCAAAGAGTTCAAATTTCTGCCAAAGATAACATAAATTATTTCTGGACTCCACCGTACATTTACATTTGCACTAGAGGTTTCTTTTAACAGAATGCGTTATATAAATTCGCGTTTTACTTACTTACTTACTTACTTACTTACTTACAGTTAACCTAACCGTCAAAGGCGGCATAGTGAGATGTATACAGCGTCACACAATCTACCTTAATCAGGTTTACCCCAGTTTATATTTAATCACTTTCGTCAAATTTGTTACTTGGACATTGGTGTGACCCCGTATGGGGTAAGGTCGTAAGTAGGACAGTGAAGTTTCAGCGTATAATTTTTTTTAAAAAATCCGCATCCTGCAGAGACAGGAGACACACTGGCGCATCGCAGCAGGTGTAAACGGAAGCTGTGCGTGTTGTGCAATGTAGACGACGGAGTAGCCGCATCGTCGAGCGTTCGTCCGGATCAGTTTCAACTCAGCGCAGGTACGTACGGTCAAGCGGCCATGATTAGTTCATCTGATCGCCGAACGACGTACAGTATCACCTTTGGCCTTTCCGTCGTCGTCAGCTGTTTTCTGGGTTTAACAGCATTAGCCACTGAGACACTGGGCCGCATGCTACCAGCTATAATTGAAATACATGGACCAATGTCGAAATCCTACGAAGGACTTTGTAAACTGAATTACGGGCATAGATTCGGTAATTTCGTGCACATTGTGCAATCCGTTGAACATGCATGTACAGTCTATAGGTAACAGTAAAACGTGTGGCATTTGTCCGCCACTTTACAGTGGCGGATCTACGATATTTTAGAGAGGGGTGACTTTGGGCAGTGGCGGATCTGAGATGTCGTGCTGGAGGTTGGGGCGACGGTCGAGCGCCGAAGGCGCGAGGATCGAGGCGCCGAAGGTTCCGAGGGAGGTAGGGTGTGGGGAGGGGGGATCCCCTCCCTACTGGGGGAGGGGTCTGGGGAGAAGGCTGTGCCCCTCTCCAGAATTTTTTTTGGCTTCTGAGCGGAAAATGGCGCGTTTTGGTGCATTATGGGTGCTATTTTTGCAGTAATCTAACATTGTACTGACTGCTGTACTTCATTTCGGTGTATATTCTGTGGGCGTAGGAATGTTGTCATTTGTCAAAGCATTAAATGCATGTCATTCTTATGCCAATGATTTCAAGGAGCAATGAGTTACATAACGAACATACTCGTAGAATCCACCGGTTTGCGAGGCTGGCTGTAATCCATGTACGCATTACTACTGATTCCCTGATCTTACCTGCCAGTTTATTTTATCTCAGCCAATGAAATATGTCTCGACATATATCTAGACAAATGAGAAATAGATGACTGTCGCACTAGCTACTCCTCCTATTTGGCGGTCTTTCCTTCATCATTCAGTTGAGTGAGAGTAGGTACTTAGTTTAATTTTTTTGCCCTCAGGGAGGGGGTGACTAGTCATCCCTGTCACCCCCTGTATCCGCCCTTGCTTTACATTCTTCACTTTTTTATTTAAAAAGCGCTAAGATAGTATAAACCCCCACCACGCCTGATCATTTTTGAAGAAAGTGAGAAATTCCTGTTGTATAACCATGCGAAAATTCAAACGAACACAGATAATTCCCAAAATTTAACAGTTAGTTTCTTTTCTCGAGGACTAACTTTGCAAAATGTTATGGAAATTCATCATAACTTTTCCGAGTAAACCTGCGTACCTACGGACAAACAAACCGAGGCAAATACATAATCTTCTTGGCGGAAGTAATTAACTTGCATGGTTGTAGTCAATGCTGACAGGTTACATTATAGTAACGGCTAATCTTTATCGTGTTGAAAATCGTGCAATCGCAGACAACGCGTAAATTTACCGTATTCTCCAAAGCGAGCTAGTGTAAAGATGGGAATGAATCAGAACTTATTCACTGTGTGACAATTTATCGTCTGAAGCGCAGCCGATGAACGTAGACGAATGGTGATTGATGGTGTGCGGCAATACGAAACAGACTGAGATTGATTGCACAAGACTTCGATGGCAGGAGAAAATTGAGAAAAACGCGGGCGACTGATCTCACCTCCGCAGAGTATATCGCATCTTCAAAAAAAATCATCTAAATGTCCCGGTTAAGAGCCAAACTCCACTACACGGACACCGACTACGAACACCACCAACGAACACCACCAACGGACAGAAATTTGCCACATCCCAACATCTTGACATGTCGAGATGTTGGGCTCTGGCATTGCGATGTGGCAAATTTGTGTAGAATTGTTGTGAGCTTGTCCGTTGGTGGTGTCCGTAGCCGGTGTTCGTAGCCGGTGTCCGTGTAGTGGAGTTTGGCTCTTAGAAGAGTAGCCGGCGCTATGTTGTGTAGTAATATCCACGTAAATCATAAAGCAGTGCTACGACTGGTACACTATAGCTTTCGATATTCTACGCAGCGAAATAGAGTCTGCGCAGGCTGCGCAGCGCTTTAACCGCTACTCGGTGTACCACATACAGTATTTCTGTCACAAAGAGCCGACGCATCGACATGCAATATTTGTGACATTTTGTTGTCATTCTGTAAATGTAAACGTATATTTCGAAAGCACTTAAATTAGACGCCAATATTTGTCATATTTTTAGCATTGAAAATGTCGTAACTGTCGTGAAGTATATTTTCCGCTGTCGTCTAAAAGGTTAAACAGTAGCGCATCTCACGCTGCTGTTGTATCGTTGTAACGCAGTTCTGCTGTTGTAACGCAGCAGCAGCAGCAGCAGCTACATCGTTCTGCTATCATAGCGTCACGCCTGACTACGCCTCGTAGCCGGTGACTGCATCATCGCGGTGGTCTCTGAGACTGCCCACTTGGTCGTTTCTTCCGTCGTCGTCGTCTCATGATGACGACATTATACGTACGTCGCCTTCATCACGCCGATAAAACCACTACGATCGTCTCGCAATGCCGTCGATCTGTGCCGCCGTTATACCGCGACGCTCGATATAATCGGGCGTTGCAGTATAGCGCCGCTAAATAAGACGCACAGTGCTGTATATGATTGACCGGCGATGACGGCCGATTCGGCCGTATGTTGGTTTGACGATTGTGAATTGTTTACAGTTGCGGTGGCTTTGATCTGGCTGTGTGTGGCCGTCGCCATCAGTCTCTGCGTTCTCACAGTCGGCCTGCTCGTCTATCGCCGGTACGTCATCAACAGTCTGCTAATAAGCTTGCCGATACTACACATATGAGGTCGCTGACCGGAAAACGCATGACTTTAAAACGAAGGACCACTTAACGAAATATAAGAACAGTAACCAAGAGGTTTGTCAGTTTAATAAAATTATGTAGGCCTAGTGTCGATGATCGTGGTCACCACTATGGAAGAAATGGCGAGTTCTGCGTTACAGTAGGCCGTGCTACCAGGACTGCCTCAATACTGGCCTAGTCAATAAAATCCGCTGGATGTTAACAGAGCCGGCCATCCGTCCGGTCGACGTGAATCGTTTGCTTGCTTAACTGCGTTTAACTTTCGTCGGCTCAAAGCGCTGCAAAGAGGATAAGCTTCCACGCAAAGGACCTTGCTGCTATAGACAACAAAAGCCGTGCTGTCGCAAGGAAACCGCGCGATGCCGCAGCTGTTCTTTTCGGTTTAAAGTTCGCCGACAACATTCACTACAAGTTTAAGAGTAGTCAAGTTTCGAAAACCACGCGTCAGAGCTCCAAACAGACCGGCGCAAAACAAAATTTAACGCAAAATGGCCATACAAGGTCATTCAAGGTCACGTGTTTTGGAGTCAGTGGAAAGGCGAGCAGGGACTAAGTAATGCTAAATACTGATGTTGGCCATATTGGTTAAGGTTCTGACGATTTAGCTTCTGCGAAAGATCCGCCGTTTTTCCGCGGGTCCCAAATATTCTGCGGATCACGGTCCACTTCCGCACATCTCCGCTGGTCACGCGTGTAAACAGACTCTACAGTAAGTAAGTATGTAAAAATAATTTCTCAAAGGGTTGTTCTAATAGTGAAAATTTGACCTAAAATGGCCATTCAGGTCATTCAAGGTCATGTATTTTGGGGTTAGTGGAGTCAAGGGACTAAATAATACTATATAATAATGTTGGCCTCATTTCCTAAGATGCCGAAGACGTAGCGTCAGAAAGCCCTGAAAATCGACGTTTTCGATTACCCCACTGTCGTTCGACGCATCGTCTCCAAGGAACACCCGCGAATATCCGCATAAGCCTTATATTGCCAGAAACTACAGTCATAGCACTGCATCTCTGCCGCTGATAGTATGTGTCTATCTTCATTCAAATTTCCGTGGTGGGCTCCGAAAACGCATGTACTTTGAAACACAGTGCGAAATGGCCGTTCAAGGTCATCCACGGTCATTGATTTCGGTACCAATCGAAAGCACGTATGCAACTTCCTATTAGTCATCAGTAGTAACCTTGGTCCTATCTTGTCCCGTTTCAGAGATATTGCAGGTTTTCTGTTGAGAACAGCGACCTCACCCCTATTTCACCCGAATTTTTGGGATGTTCCCCATAGACTAGTTTGCCGACGTTATGGCTTCGAGTAGCGAACACCCTAAGCTAATTATTCGTGTAATTAATTTCGAACTAGTCCAACCTGTGTGCTTACGGTACCTCAACGTTGTAGACGGACAGACAGACAGACAGACTACTTACGATAGCAATACCGCGTTTTGCATCGTTTCTGAATTGACTAACTTTGCTGTAAAGTTGCACAGTTAAGCATTCAAATTTTTCAAGGGAGTACAGCAACAGATTTGAGACAGTGCAGTATATTGTATTACAGCTTTTTGCAGTTCTTCTGCGAATGCAGAAATGAAAGAATTATTAAAAAGATCCACGTCGTTTGCCGAAGTTGAAGTGAAAAATAAAAGTGGCACCTTTTTATGGACGCCGGTGGAAAATAACGTAATACACTTAAAATACGAATGTTGCGAGTTACGGCTGTTGTAGCTATGAGAGATCATGTCGCTGTCGTTCAACACCGGAACACCGACTTCATCAACCAGACAGCAGCCCGTCATCAGTTACTTGTCTACCTCCGCCGCCGCCTGTTAGTTCAGCCGCTGTATCAAGCGACGAGGCTCCGCTGACGTCGTCGTCGCTACAGGAGCCGCCGATGTACGGCAGCGCTGCGCTGCTGCATCGCGGCATCTATGCGTCCGTCCGTATCAGAGCATCACGTGATTCGTCACGCTCCGCAGCCGGCACCGCTACGCCCGAGGTCGTCACGGTGCTTCCCGGCACCAGGTGCAAATGTGCCGACGACGACGACGAACGAAGAACGCTACCGTCTCGCCGTCGATGCTGTCGCGAAGACTGCGGCGTCGCTGACGCCGCCGTGGACACACGGTCACGCAACTCGCCGTCGTTCGGCCTGCCCCGTGACACTGCCGCTGCCGCTGGTGCTAAAACGCGATCTCTAATCGTCGTCGCGCGGCCCGGCGTCGGCAGTGCTTGTCCCGAATGTCACACAGTCAGTCTCGTCTCAAACGCCGGCGGCCAAAATACTGAACAACATCGAAACTACGGAACTGCGATCACATCAGCGTAGACGCTGTACTTGTTGTATTGACTTTCAGCGTTCAAATCTAAACAACTGAAGGCACTATGTTAGCCGCATTGTTAACCCTCTACCGCATGGTGATGCCAATCGGCACACCATTTTTAAAAGAAAAAATTAATAATTAATCAATGATAAAAATGCCAAATATATACAT
>Ga0209679_1001394_pt1 | contig 10325 bp, 4 predicted proteins | sample WorMetHEROISLAND_4_FD_187408 | JGI IMG/M metagenome (GOLD analysis project Ga0209679, IMG submission 187408) | Marine gutless worms symbiont microbial communities from Max Planck institute for Marine Microbiology, Germany - Olavius sp. 2 HERON... ...
TACGATATTTCTATGGTAATACGATTCATTCAAGGCTGTCAAACAGTGTCTTCAGTTTTCACAAGAATGGGCACAGGAATTGTGTTAGCAATGCAATAGCAGAAACCGTTCTACCTTACCTAATTACATTGTGTCCAAAAAAACTTCCCACTTTGTCTTCACTCATGATTTTGACATAAAGACATATTTCAACCAATTTTTATAACTTTTGGCAGACTTACACTACAGGAAATTTGCAAAAAGACGGTTTATAATTAACTCGCTTAACGAATTTTTGTGCTTTGTAAAATTTTGATTTAAATGTTAGTCATGTTTTTGCTGGTAAAAATGTCACTTTATTTTGGCAGTATCTTTGTCAATTTTTATCAAAAATTCACATTTTTTGAAAGAATCATACCTGACAGTTATTAGTTACAAGTTTATCCTAGTTGATGTTGGGAAGCAGCTTAAAGTTAGGCCTAATGCTGATAATGCATCAATGTAGACAATGTGCCATGTCTCATTGTGCATGCAAGGTGGTAGCAATATTCATTCACGAAACATCAGAATTAATTGTCCGGACCAATGGCCACCTAATATCACTACATTTCAAACATCTTCTGTAACTGTGTTTTTGTGTTATTTCACTTACTTGGGTGAATTGGATCCAAAATTATGATTTTTTTACACTTTCCCTGTACTAATCTAGCAGTGAATATGGTCAAAGTTATGATCAAGTTTGTACAAGATAATGCACTTACATAAGCCGTGCAAGGTGGGTTAATTCTGCATCCCTTTATTGCAAATTTCGTGTGGTATGTCTGCCAAAAATTATGAGTACTGATTGACATATGTCAGAGTTAAAAAAATAAGCAAAGACAAAGTGGGAAGTTTTTTGAGATGCAGTGTGTATTGTTATCTTAGCTTACCAGTCTGCTGTTTTGTGCTTATGGAGACCTTATGTGAGAGAGTGAGAGAGCTAATGCAATCCAGTACCATGTGTTTTACTTATTTTTTGTTGAGTGATTTGCATATCCTGCAAAGATATGTTAGCTGAAGAAATATGTCTCTAAATGCAATAGCAGCTATGGCGATGTGGCTGTGTTTGCAGTGCACTGTTATCAATGACGTCAACCCAGTTCAGACGACACTACTTCGGCACAATAAAGATCAACCCCATGCAAGTCAGTCTGAGTGTGTTGACATCATCCAGTCTCTCTCCAGATCTCAAGGCTATCAAACAGTCTCTACGATTTCCACTCATACGCTTTGAGGATGCCAAGGTTGAGTTAGGTAAGTACATAGGTAAATAAGTCTATAAATAAATACAAGTATATATGTCAGCTCTTGCAGATTGTCTTTACCTCGCACTTCATTGCCTTAGAGTTATACAGTGCTATGTCCATCCAAGGCAGTTTTGAGAAAATCAGTTTTTAAAGTTTAGCATGTAGTATTTCGTTCTCAGTTAAATGCAAGACTATTGTAATTCCTCAGCACAGCTGAGCCTCTGTGGTGTCAAGTTGAGCGGATTGGGTGAGTGGGTGGGTGGGTGGCTGGATGGATGATAATAAGTAACGCTTTTTTGTCAAATGACCTCTCAGGAAGTTAAGTAGATCTGAAGTTGCATATAGGTACAGTATGTTGGAGGCTGATGCTGCAACTAATAAACTCAAGTGTTTGCCAGAGGGCGCCACCACGGCTGCGCTGAGGACCTTAGTGATGAAGGAACCTTGCTTGTTAGCTAGCCCACGAGATAGGGAATGTCAAACTTGTACAGAAGTGATCTTTAAATCAATTTCAGCAAAAACTGGACATAGTGTGGTATGACGACGAATTGGTGTTTTATTAGCTGTTTTTCCCGTCATATGCTCAGAATGTTGATATTTTAAGAATGATTTTGTTAAAGTCCAATCCCATTGTTCTTTTGACAGCCCATCTACTCCTCAGTAAAGTAACCTTCAGTGCACTGACACTGTTGGTTGGAGATCACAACAAAAATACTGTCTAGGAACTTCTGAAGCAACAGACTGATGCAGGTAAATGTAGAAAATGTCTGTAAAAATAGTTGTTGGTCTGTGTTGCAATTTCTGTTTTGTTGAGTTACTTGGTGCAGCAATGCTTAAAGGTTCAGGTATCCCGCCTTAACTCCAGTAAAGTAGGCTGATAAACAAAAACCCAAAGTAGTGGGAGTAGGTTAATTGTTTCTTTTTTATGTTTTTTTTTTAATTTTTACCAACAGTAGTTTAGTGATTACAGTGATGGTATTCCATTGCTTACTCACTCACTATGAAGCTATTTTGGTTGTGTTGATTGCTTTGTAGATTCATTTGTTAAACTGCATCTGTTTGAAACAACTGACTTTCTGCTGGAATCCATCCGACTTCACTACACGAAGGAGTTGAAGAGCCAGGCAGCAAAGATACTTGGCTCGGTCGACTTTCTTGGAAATCCTCTCGGCCTGTTCAGTGATGTTGCTGAAGGAATGTCTGGTCTGCTGGAGCTGAACATTGGAGGACTTGTGTCAAATGTTACACATGGCTTCTCTAACACCGCCGCCAAAGTATTTACTTACTACTTTGCTGTACAGCGTTGTAGAAGCAGAACTTATAAGTCATTTCTTTTTACATGTGTATTGATTATCTGTATACAGACTTAAATTGGCACCGTACTCTGATAAAGATCAAATCAGGTGGTTTACATGGTGTTTAGGTGCTGATGTAAATTATAAGTAGGTCTTGCCACCCCACTTATCCCTTAGGGCCGGAGCTGAATTGAAAGGCCGTGCGGTAGTATGGCTACGCGAAATTTATATAGCGTTGGCAAGATTTGTATAGCGTCAGCTCTCCTTTACCGTAGGGGACTCTGGCAGCTGCTAGCCAACAGGACTCTTTTTTTATATTTTTTGTCCATTTTGCTGTGGTTAACTAATAGTACACATAATGTTTTATTTTACAAGGTAAAATGACAGCACTGATTAGGTGAGGTGGACTGTCAGTGTACAAATAGTTGTACATTTTTTCAATGTTGCATACCAAAAATTACAATAGTGCATTTGAATTTGTTAAAAGTTATTATGCAGAACATTATTAACCTGGATACAGTGAAAACGCCATTTTCGATGACGTCACAATTACGTCAGCACTACGTAGTGATATACACAGGAAAGGGTACAGGATATATATACAGGAAAGTTTTTCTAATATTTTAGTAAAGTGGAGTCTCAGGATGATTCGTGCCAAAAATTATGAAAATATCTTTAAATTTGTTAAGCTTATGCAAAGAATACTGTAGTGTAGACTGTTTTTTTTTCTGGACACAGCGTATGATCTTTCGATACGGCTGCTAGATTCCTACCTTGTGGACTATAGCAGCTTAAGTAAACTATGTTGATCTTCTCTCATGAAGTTTATTAATGCTTCTAAGAGATTGTTTTAGCCTACTGGCACATTAGGGATGCACATTGGGCCCATTGTAATGTCCTCAGTGCTGGGCAAAAGCTGAAGATTATGAAAATTGTCTGTTGGCTGCTGCAGCTGACGGGAACACTCTCAGACAATGTCGGCATGGCAACACTTGACAAGAAGCATCAGGAGCAACGACAACAGATTATGACGACACATTTTGACGGTGGCCGAGCACATCATTTCCGTGCCGGTCTACGCAGCCTGATGCATGGCGTTGTTGGCGGCATAGCTTCTATACCACAGCAAGCCATTGTTGGCGCTCGAGATGAAGGAGTTGTTGTATGTTTATGATCTGTTATGATTACTCTGACTAGATTCGCTGGTTATTTATATTATCTTGACACTGCTACATGACACTACCATTTGGCCATGTTACATCTGGTCAGATTTACACAAATTCAGCTATTAATAAGTTGCATTGCTGATTTTGCTTTGGTCTTAAACTTTGATTTGAGAATATTTAGTTTAATCGTGGAGATATCAGTGCTTTGATGCTGTTGACTGGGTGACAGGAAGGGCATCCGGCCTGTAAAAGTTCTGCCACAGCAATTCCCAAGAGTTTACTTTTGGGGGCCGGCCAACCTGGAGTAACTTAAACTGGGTAATTCTGAAGAAATGGGCCGGTTAAGCAAAAGCCGAGGGTGTGTGTTTGTGTGTTTGTGTGGAAATGTAAAACAGCTGTCTAAATTATATTTTCGTAAATCTTTTGATATTGTGGAGGTATTTTTGTGACGGCACGTATATTTGCTCTGATGTTACAGTTTGTCGTCTGTGATAATTCGACAGCTGAACTGTTATTTCCCAGGGTCTGGTGAGTGGTCTCGGCAAAGGAGTGGTTGGTACAGTTACGAAGCCCGTTGCTGGAGTCCTTGACTTTGCATCTGGTGCAGCGAGTGCCCTCCGAGACACAAGCAAAAGTCACATTCATCGACGGCCAATGCGTGCTCGTCGACCTCGCTGCTGCTATGGACATGGCGGACTGCTGGCTGCTTACTCCAGACAGAGTGCTGAAGCACAGGAAGAGTTGCTACGACTTAATGGTCACAACTATGCTGAGAGGTTTGTTGTCTTCGTGTAGTACAGGGTGGGGCAAAATAAAGTGGAACATTTCATTTTCATTCGTTATATCGTAAACATCACAAACGTGTGCAAAGCTAATGTAACATGTCGACAGTAGTCATACAGCTAATCAAAAAAATGTTCAACATGGCCTCCCTTCCCTGCAATGATTGAGGCTAATCGTTTCTGAAACTGTCCGATTGCTCGATCAATACATGCCTGGCTGATTTGTTCCCAACTTGTTACCAGAACATTCTTCATGTGCTCAATATCTCAAACCTGCTGTCAGTAAACAAGCTACTGTAAAGTACCCCATATGGAGTAATCCACCAGATTCAAGTCCGGGCTATTGGGAGGCCAGTTTTCAGATCCAGTGAAGGCGGGTACATGAGTATGCAGAAAGTCAACAGTTTTTCGTGAACGGTGTCGTAAACATGTATAATAAATACGTCATGAATGACGTCACAAAGAATATTTAATATAAACTTCAATATTAACAAAATTGCAAAGAATATCTATTGTTTTTTTTAGTAGATACTACTTCAGTGATCTACAAAGAGAAAACCAGCATAAAGCATGTATGTTCCACTTTTTGCCCCACCCTGTAGAGTGCTGAGTCAGTGGTGAGTGATGTGGTTGCATATGTCTGGCATTCTCAGTTTGTTTTGTGCATTATTGTACAAAAATTTTTAATTACTTGCATTAGAGAGCCAGTGTGAAGAGAGCAATGTCTTTGCCCTTAGGAGTCAGATAGTGGATGAAGAAAGGGCAAGACTCAATAGGTATTTCATACTGACTGATGTCAGGAAGGGCATCCGCCCACAAAAACATTGCACCAAACCCTTATACAGCCGTGATAGGCACTATTGCCGTGTAGAATATATCCCATATTACATTTGCTGTCAGCGTTTTGCCATTTGCCCTAAATGACGACATGTATAATTTTATGCAACTGATCTGTTCATCCTGTAGTCTCCAAAGACTGTCTGTGAGTAGTGAAGGTAATGTGTTGTAAATGGTTGTAGTGTACTGTTGTGAACTGATGACTTTGCTGATGATAGATTCATTGCACTGGAATCACTGCGTACTGGTGATGATGAATTACAAGTTCTCATCTCAAGTCAAAAGCTCTACTTTGTTGGGCACAGTTTTGATGTGGTGCTGCTGGTTCCGTTTGATGAATTGCTACATTGTCAGTGTATTTGCCGAGGTTAGTCTTTTACACAGTTACCCGAATTATCTGTGGTCAGTGGGAAAGTAAGTCAGCCATAACAAACATTAATGTTGTTTCTGCACTTGAGATTGTGCGTTCTTCTTATATCCATCTTTGTAACAAATCGGATTCAGCTTTTTTTGCAGCTGTCATTTGCAGTATTCTTCAACTTTTCAGTTATCAGTTGGCAGTTAATATGCGGTTGCATTAACAGGTTTCCCGAGTGGGAACGTTAAAATATATTAAATTTTGAGAAGAAATGTTTACATAGTTGTTTATGTATGTGTAAAGACGATGTTATTGGGTTTCTTACATAAAAATTGTTTTTGAATAACGTTATGAAAACGTATAAAACTAGAAAGCGTGGCAGAGCCCAGCATAAGGACCGCCCTATGTGTCTCGTCCCTTACCGTGGCAAAGTAGGAAGTCTATTTTTAGCATGGCGTTATCGACTCTGCCCAGCGTCGCAGGATGGGGAATGTGCAACGCCCAAGCAGCGGCGGCGTGTTATCGCGAACGCGGCACTTATGTGCTGGGTATTGGGTAGGCGCAAACTACGGCCCTATTTTTCGCCGTTTGTGGATCTAAGTTCACCAGATTGTGTCAGCAGACGCAGGAGAGATCGTAGTTTGCAACGCCGGTTTCCAATTGTCGATATCTTGTTCCGTTCTGGAGATTTGCGATCGAAGTGCGAAGTCGTCCGAAATTGCGGCCAAAAAAGCATGTTTTTCGGCCCCAAATTTTTTTGGACCCCCAAATTTTGGACCTAGTTTTTTTAAAATTGCACCCATTTCTGATCGTGTGGCAAAGTTTTGCGGCGATCGCCCAAAAGAGCACGGAGATCTCGCACTGAAGAAAAAAGAAAGAAAGAAAGAAAAGAAATAAACAGCAGCGAAACATAAGGGCTCACGCGTTGCGTTATCACAACGGACGGCCCTAATTAATAAACTAAAGATGGGTAAGGTGATAACAAACAACAGAGATATAGCTGAAACTCAGCTAGCAGAGAGATGTGCTAAGTGCATACTAGACTTTCATATTACTAAATAAGGTAACGAGACAAGTGAGGTGATAAACATCAGAAAACCATGACTGCATCGGCTGTCACAAAGTGATGGAGAGTTTCAGTTTTTCATACAACATATTATGCTACTTCTGCTGTTTCACTGACAGTGCATAGCAAGTACATAGTAATGTGTAGTGTAGGGTATATTTTTGAACATTTTTCTTACTTTGACTTTTGTTTCTTTATTTGATTTTCTTTGGTGAAACAATTGTTTTCAGATGGAAAGTACTACATTGAATTGACTATAGCTATAAACACACCAAGTCTGCCAGTAGATATTCCAAAGAAGCGACCAGAAGTCCGCTGTGACTCGGAAACTACAGCACAGACGGTACGAATCAGTCAATCAAAATGCACACACACACATATACACACATACACATGTATAGCACATTGTGTTGAGAGTGAATTGGAAATGCATAAATGTATGAATGGATGTAACGGTGGACTTGACAGTGTCCTTGTAATGTTACAATCAATATTGTTTCATTGTTTAAGATGAAATATGCTGTTGAAACCACTCAGTCTACAATCTGCCTCTATATGACCATGGCACATGATCACTGATCAGACTTTTCTTTTGCAGTATAACTCTTAAATTTTATGTGCTTAACCCGAGCTGGTATTCTCAGATTGAGCCGTGTCGTGTTTTAGGCCCGTTTTTTTCCGAGCCGGGCCAGTTCTTATGCAGTAATGCGAGTGAGGCCGGGACTTAAGAAGCACCTATTAGTACCCCATCTGTTAAAAAACAATTGCAAAGAAAGTGAAATTGCAATTGTTTACAACTTTGCAGATATTTTGATGAGAGTAATAGTGCTGTTGGTTGGCTGTGTTGTAGGTGCTGAGGAATATTGTTTATGCAAAGAATTTGTATGATGAGATCAAACAAACTGTTCCCTCTGAAGCCAGTCCATATGATTAGCTGCTGCAAGTCAGTTTCTATGCAGTGTGAAATAACTGCTTTATGCTGTTTTTGAACCTGAAGGTCTCATCGTCACTTGCAACATGTGCTTATCGAGAAAACATTTCAGTGTTGTTGTTTTGAGAGTTAACTCCACTATAACCAATGCTATGCAGTTGTACATGGCTTTGAATACGTTAATGAATTACACTAGTGATACTGGTTAAACTTCAGAGTGACAGAATTTAGTTTAATGTGGAGCGTATAAAATGGCAGTATGCATAGGTTTACAAAAGACTTGAATTTTTTTGCAGGTGCTTCTATCTGTCATGCATTACTCTAACCTTACATCTCTATCTAATCGTTGATGTAATGGCAGAACAAAGTGTCTTTGTAAGATGGCAGAAAGTTGTTTGTAACCACAAGTGAACAAAGCATTCCCAGCTATATTTTTGGTTTACGGTGATTTATGTTAGTTATTCAGATTTACTGTAGTTGAGTCAACAGTCACGTTACTACATGTCTGCCACTTGGCCACATTACTGTTTATAGGTAGTGTTTATTTATATTAGCGGTCGTCCTCTTATACAGCTACTTTCAAATCGACCTACTTGTTTGCCACTGCTGCCCTGTTACTGATGTTCCAGTGTAGATAAACTGCTGCAATGTAGATAATTATGACCTGTTAGTCACCTGTGATTATTTGACAGCTGAGATATTGTTTCACAGGGTTTAGTGAGCGGTCTCGTCAAAGGATTTGTTGGCATATTGTCGGCCATTTTTATATGCCAAGCTTAAAACTCGTCCGTTCATGCTAAGTTAACGTTCTTTCATGAATTCCGAAAACGTGGCATGTAGAGTAATATTTCAGGATCAGTAGGTGGTTATCATTTCTGTTGAATGATTGCTTTGACGCTGGTGGTTGGGCAACAGGAGTGGCGTCTGGTCCTGTTCCAACAGTTCTCAAAAATTCATGTTTGGGGCACCGAGTCTAACAAACCTGGAGTAAACTGAGAAAAATTTGCAGGAAAAAAAAACAAAAATTGAAAGTAGTATTATTAGTCATTGTGCTAATAGTATTGCGTCACGTAGTTGCATTATAATCAAAACGTTATTTAACATCTGTGTGTTGTGATTCAGATAAAACTATAGTTTTGTTACAGGTTTTCACAGTGAACATTGCTGGTCATATTCCATTGTTTATAATTATTTTTACACGCTGGTTAATATAGTTGTTAGAACGATGCTCATAACATGCGAGGTCTCTCTTAACATTTAGAATATCTCTCTTTTTGATGAGCAGTTAAAAGACTACATCCAGATCTTTGTCATTCATTGTTTGTTTGTGCAATAGGGTGTTTATAGAATCCGTTTCTGTGATTATTGATGCCTAGTTTTGTAAATGCTGTACATATCCGTCATTCTCTGTTGTACATTGTTGACAAGTAGTAGGCTGGTGCCATGGTGCTATGTGATGTAATGTGTCATTCTCGTGTTTATAATGTAATGTTCCTGCTCATAAGATAACATTTTGTTGTACTTGAAAAATCAACAGCTGTGTTCTTTTTGTTACTTTACGTTACACACGGTGGTACATAAAACGTGACAGTTTACTTATATGATGACTCTACTGAATCATAACGGATTTGAATAGGTTTTACACAGTTTTAACAAACAGCAAATTCACGTCTCATTAGACTAAGCTGCAAGTGGAAAACGTTTACAATTAACCAACATCGCATTGTGTTTAAAACAAGAGGCAATTAGCAGCGTCCAGTGCATAAAAAGACAAAGAACGGTCACTGCCAATATAGGAGAGGGGCATCCTCATAAGCCATGTTGCAGGTAATCGCTTTCTGCTTCAGTGTGTGCCCTCAGGCGAGGTCGCCACTAAAGGCATTCGCGTCATTGATAATTATTACGCTTCTGTTGATCAGGCCACACGATTTTGTAGTGTTGTAAATCATTGGCGTCGCCAGCTATGGGGCACTGGGGCACATGCCCCCTCGACTTCCAACGGTGTGGACGTGTGTTTACTGCTTTGTTGTTTCAGGTTTATTATAACTCAAACTCATGAGTCTCATATCGACGTCGTTTCACATTTCACAGGCGAATATACAGGTGTATGGGGGCCTGTAGCTTTGTCACTGTTTATTGCATGAATTTCATAATATTTTTGTGCTTCACCCTTAAATTATTTTCTCTTAATTTCGTTCCACCCCTCGCACCAAATCCTGGCGACGCCACTGTTGTAAGACCGTGGTTACATGTAAAATAAAACATTTGCAAAACGTTTGCAAAATGTTTTAGTGTTTTATTTTACATGTAACCACCGTAAAACATTTGCAAAACATTTGCAAAAATGTTTTAGAGGTGGGTACATGTAAAATAAAACACTAAAACATTTTTTGCAAATGTTTTGCAAATGTTTTAGCATGTTGAACACATGTTGAACATAGGAGGTGGTTACATGTAAAATAAAACATTTTACAACATTTTTACGCCCACGGCATAGCCGCGGGAAGTCGACGGCTCTAAAACATTTTTTGACAATGTTTTATTTTACATGTAACCACGGTCTAAATTACCGGCAAGTTACCTCTGTGCAACGTTTGATGTGAAAAGACAATTTGTGTCACTTAC
>Ga0209679_1001395_pt1 | contig 10324 bp, 3 predicted proteins | sample WorMetHEROISLAND_4_FD_187408 | JGI IMG/M metagenome (GOLD analysis project Ga0209679, IMG submission 187408) | Marine gutless worms symbiont microbial communities from Max Planck institute for Marine Microbiology, Germany - Olavius sp. 2 HERON... ...
TTAGCCGTCAGAGAAACAGTGGTTATAAAGCCGAGCAGAATAAATATCGTGGCACAAGCCCCCTACCTCTTATCCCCCCCGTTCCCTTCCTTAGCCCTTATACACACCCCTCTCTTTTTGTGGGCTCTGATTAGGTTGCAGGCAAGCGGACTGGCGGAGTCCATTACGAGAAAAAAGATTGGTCGCACAGCATCTGCACTTCACACACATCGTCACGCAAGTCTGGTTTCGCGCTACACTACACTTGTCCCATTCCTGAAGTTGTGCATTGGGCCAGACTTCTACGCAGGATTCAGCCAGGGCTGTTTGACATGGCTTTAAAAAACCTAGGTTTTTTAGGTTTTGTAAAAAACCTAAAAAACCTAAGAAGTCCGAATTTAGGTTTTTTAGGTTTTTTTGAAATTAAAAACCTAATGTCCAATTTAAGTTTTTAAGCTTTTTTCACTTATTATGCAACTTATTTAATAGAAATGTTATCCAACTTTCCAATTAATATGAATTGCATTTTTTTGGCGTTCACATGGCCGATCTTTGCAGTCAGCTCTTCCATGGTCATACATATATATTTGTCTGTGGCACAGTGTAAATAATTAATAAAAAAAATTAACAGTTTAAAAAAGGTGTGTAAGGACGACAGTCATGAACTTGCAGAACTAAAACAGCAAAAATCAAAAAGGCTGATATTACTTTTGCAGCACATTGCCATAACGTCAATGTGCTCCTAAGTAATATTAGCCTTTTTGATTTTTGCTGTTTTAGTTCTGCAAGTTCATGACTGTCGTCCTTACACACCTTTTTTTAAACTGTTAAGTTTTTTTCATTAACATTTGCTGTTTTTCTTACTCGTTTATCATTACCTTATCACATCTAAGATACTGTGATAGTGCTTTTCAAGATCTCATCAGGTTCAATATCTGCCGTAGTACACCAAATTTTGTCAAAATCGGATAATATTTTCACGGAGATATGGTGATTTAACGATTTTCAAAATGGCGGCCGTCCGCCATCTTGGATTTTAAATATTTGCAGATTTTGACATTTAGCCCTTGTGGACATGCCGTTCTGCTTCCTCATACAAAATTTCGCTGAAATCGGACAATCGGTCGATGAGTTATGGCCAAAAAAGTGATTTTCAAGATGGCGGCCGCCACCATCTTGAATTTTTAAAAATTCAGTTTTTGGTCACGTGAACAGAATCAGATTCAACATTTGCTGTAGTGTACCGAATTTCATCAAAATCGGACGATTTTTCACTGAGATATGGTGATTTAACGATTTTCAAAATGGCGGAGTCCATTACTAGAAAAAAGATTGGTTGCGCAGCATCTGCACTTCACACACATCGTCACGCAAGTCTGGTTTCACGCTACACTACACTTGTCCCACCCCTGAAGTTGTGCATTGGGCCATACTGCTACGCAGGCGTTAGCACTAGTACATGAAGGGAGCACGTACCACTTTGCAAAAAGAAAGAAAGAAAGCTTTAGAAATGTGTGCGTGCGTACTAAATGGCGTTGTGGGTAAAATTTGATTTTCTCACAGTGCACTGTTTCTATGCGTCGCACTCAGTACAGCGAGAGTGGCATATTGCGATAAACCGCATCGTTGCATCGTTGGTTGGTTGGTAATTGGTTCGTCACGTTCGTTAATTGTGGTTAATTTATGTGCCGTAATACCTCAGGAATTCAAAATCGTCAAACTTTGCAATTTTTTGTAATAAATTTTCTCTTAAGTGGCACATCCCCTTAAACGATTTCTACATAATTTGGCATTGGGAAAGAGTTCCAGGTTTGCTCCCTCACGCAATATTTCTCCGTCGTCGCTTTAGAATTGTGTGCTTAAGCCCAAAATCGTTCAGAATTGGTAATTTTTGGTATACATTTGCCATAACGGGCAAATCCCCTTAACAATTTTTTAAATACAAAATTAGCCACGGGAAGAACGTCCACCGGTCTCTCGCCGCAAATTTCACACCAGTGGCTTTGGAAATGTGGGGGTGCGTACTAGATGGTGTTGTGGGGAAAATTTCGTTTCCCCGCAATGTTTCTACCCGTCTCACTCACTACAGGTAGAGGGGCATATTGCGATAAACCATGTCGTTACGTCGTTGGTTGGTTGGTTGTTTCTTGTTGCTTCGTAACGTTCGTGAGTTGTGGCTAATGGTATGTCGTAGGCCTATAGTTACTATTGAACACTAATAGGAACTCAAAATCGTCCAACTTTACGATTTTTGTAATGTTTGCCCCTAAGTGCCCATCCATTTTAAGCCATTTTTACAAAACATGGCATTGCGAAAGAGTCCCAGGTCTGCTCCCTCACGCACAATTTCACCGTTGTCACTTTAGAATTGTGGGCGTAACCTTCAAAATCGTTCCGCATAAACTTGCCATAAGAGACAAATCACCCTAACAATTGACATCGGGAAGGGAGTCCTCGCTGCCTGTCTTTTCATTCATGCGACGTTTTGCGTGATTGCCACAGGGGCGTCTCCAGGGCAAACACAAAATGAAGGCCCCGGAAGCCCATATCTGGCACCATGGAAGCCCATGACCCGGGTGACTCGTGAACCCGTTTCGAAGTCAAAAGATCAAAGGTCAAGGTCACCGGGCCGACTACAGCTGACACACTAAATGTGCCATATCTTCCGAACGCGAAGGCCTACGAACTTCAAACTTGGTAGACGGACGGAGCCTAGATTTGCGAAAGTCACCATATTAATCCTTCTACTTAGAGCAGCCTTGAGCGACTAACCAAAATACTCAACAACACGAGGCATCGCGTGGCCTCTCTGCGATAGCTGAGCTTCTTGTTGAAGTGAGTTGACCACGTGTTCTCGCCAACTCCGTCACTGTTACATAAGTAGCAATTCGCCATCGTGAGGTCGTTGCTACCAGGGCTACATGTAGATTGTCTACCTATGGGCCTACTCATCCACCATCGTACCAATTTCCAATTCCTTGCTCGATTAATTTCGTGATATGGGAGTTCAAAAATTTAAAACAGTGGGGGTTCCTTATACCGTAGATGCCCATAGCAGAAAAATTTATACATGCTGCCCTGGAATCTGTAAATGCCGACCAGCACACCAAATCTCAACTTCCTAGGTTGATTAGCTTCGGATTTACTGAGAGGGGGTTCCAAAATAAAAGTGGGGGCTACTGATCTCCACAGACACCCCAGCGGACAAATTTTTGCATGTTGCCATAGTACGCGCAAATGCCTACCAAATTTCAACTTCCTAGCTCCATTAGTTTCGGAGGTATGAAGGGGTCCCAAAATAAAAATTGGGGGCTGTTAATCTCTCCAGACGCCCCCTAGCGGACAAATTTTTACATGGAACTATGGTACTTGCAAATGCCTAGCAGCATACCAAATTTCAGCTTCGCTCTATTAGTTTCCGATATAAAGATGGGGTCCCAAAATTTAATGTGGGGGCTACTAGCCCCCTGGCATACCCCGTACGCTGAAACGTTTATGTCTTCTCCAAGTAATTGGAAAAATCAAACAGTCTGCCAAATTTCAGTGTCGTATGCATTATGCAGTTATGCGAATATGTATTTCCCTCAGGCTTTCTATTATATGTACCAAATAATGGGTTTTGAGGGTGAAGGTGTGAAAATACTGTGTTCTAACCCCCAAAAGGCACTACCCTGCGTGAATACGCGTCTGTTGGTGTATCGCATGTCGAAACCGGTTCAACGGCCTGAGCTCTAGGTCCGTGGAAAAATTTTGCGTACAAACAAACAAACAGACAAACAAACAAAAATTGAGTGGTAACTTTGACTATATGGGGAGAAGTAACCCCTGGGGCGATCTGGACCAAATGTGGCGTGTGGGCAGATATGGTGGAAGTAATTGCGTAGTATTTGGTGACTGTCGGTTAAGGGGTGTGGGTGAGGTGAGAGGGGTAATTTTGCCTTCTCCCATTGACTTCAGGTATCGCCCTTACAACACTGACTACCGTGTGACCGTGTGATAAAGCAATCTCCATTAACGTGTACGACGTTGATAGCGGTTAGGGTCAGGAATATGGATTAGGTTAGTTTTCTAAAAATTCCTTGCCTTATGGGGGCGTCGAATGCAAGGGGTATGAAAACAGCACGATTTTCGACCAATATCTCGCTTTATCTCTGAAATGATGCAAGATAGAGCCATAGTTACTATAGAAAGCGAATAGGAGACCGCACCCAAGCTTTCGAACGGCACCAATGACCTTGAGTGATCTCTAACCCAGATTTCGCCCCCACTTAGCCGATCACGCCCAAAATTTCGTGAACGTTGTCGGCCCTTGACATGTGCATGTACTGACTTTTGTCCGGATTGGCTGCGGTTTGCCGGACTTATTCCGGAAAGAGTCCAAAAAAGTGAATACAATATAGGCTTTCAGCCTACAAAAATAGAAGCTATAATAAAACAAAGGAAAACACAAAGGAAAACAAACAGCGAACCCAAAAAAACTACCGGTATTTAAACTGTCACGACTAAAAGTCGAAAGGCATTTGTAACCCAAGAAACGAATCAATAAACCCAACACTATGGGTACTGGCGTCGGAGAGCCAGTTCCGGCGTGATAGGCTCTTCTGGTTGTGACGCATAGCCACTTAGTGAACTATGGAGAAAGAAAAGATAAAATCCAGCACTGGTTGACAACAGGAATCCAGTCATCAAAATCTTGCTCTAAATCTTATAATGCGCACTGCCGGTCAACCGCCAAGGGATCACGATCCCTGGCTTAGTTGGACAACGACCGTTAAACCGGGTATGTGTGCACTGTGCTTTTTACCGCGCGATGTCATGCATAGCGCGGACTATGCTGTCGCAAGATGTTTGTCTGTCTGTCCGTCACACGCCGGTATTCTGTCACAACAGTTCAGTGTGTCACCACAGTCGAGTATATAGGCACACCATGCTAGTTATTGCAGCACCAAACGTCATGGCAGTATTCCGACGCAGACATCTAACGGGGGCGTCGTTGAATGCAGAGCAGGTATGAAGAAATCGCGATTTTCGACCAATGTCTCGCTATCAGAAATGACACAAGATACGGCCATTATAGAAGTCGAATAGGAAACCATGCACAAGCTTTCGAATGGTACATTTCAACGGTCTTGAGTGATTGATCTATATAACCCAGATTTCAAGGTCACGATATTGTTCAACGTCAAATAACCCGAAATTTTGGGCGTGATCTTGAAAATCGGGGTTAGGGATCGTTCAAGGTCGCTGAATATGGCGTCATTCTATAGCTATACTTACAATGGCCGACCAATAGGAAGTCGTATGCGATCTATCGAAAGGCACCATGTTTAATGACCTTGAACAACCCCTAACCCCGATTTCAAGGTCATGCCATTATTTGACTCTGGATAAAAAAAAATCGGCTAAAGATACGGCCATAATTGCCATAGAAGACGAATAGGAAACAGAACCCAGGCTTTCAAATGGTACAATTGTCAATGATCTTGAGTAACCCTTATCCGAGATTTCAAGGTAATTATATTATTTAACGTCTAATAACTTGAAAATGGTATAAGATAGAGCTATACTTACAATGAAAGACCAATATGATCTATCGAATGGCGCCATATTCAGCGACCTTGAACGATCCCTAACCCCGATTTTTCAAGATCACGCCCTTATTTGACGCTGAATAACTCAGAAACGGTACGAGATACAGACGCAGTTTTAATAGACATGATCCGGACATGGCCTACGCGCCTGTTTCAAAGGTGTCATTTCAAATGACCTTCAGTGATCTTGAGTGACTTATTGAAATATTTAATGACACGAAGCATCGTGCGGTCTCTGCGACAACTGAGCGTTTTGTTACTGATTGTAGTATAACTGATATGGTATACTTCCTAATCAAGTCCAATCTCCCTGCCCGGAAAGCCATTCAATAAGTCATTATTCAGCATCTAAAAATTAGGGGAGAAACGCCCAGGCCGCAACCTGCTGCTTTAAAGGGGAGGCCGTGAGGAGTAGAGAATTGGGAGTGACGGATCGGACAGGCGTCGGGCCCCCCTTTACATTTGGCACACCCCCCTCCCCAAGGCCTTAATCCGGCCCTGGATGCGCGGTTCGACAGACCGTGGATGACTTTCTATCCACATTTCCACATTTATTTTATTGACATCACGAAGTACAATCATAGTATCAATGAACACAAATAGAATATGATATCAAATGGGTGGCTAAAGAAGGGAAAAATCCCTGTTAATATAGCCAACCAATTCACAGAAAATATGTTTACAAATAAATCAGCACAGTAAAACAGAATAGAAGATTATTTCTTAATAATAAACTAATACAACAAGAGAAAAATAAACAAATCACACATACACATCTAGTAGGGAGGATTTAACTGATCTTGTAAATGAATGAAAATTATTTATTGCTTTAATTTCAGAGGGTAATGAATTCCATATACGAGGACCACTATGTCTGAGTGTTTTTAAGCGCTTGGCAGTTCTAACAGATGAAATATGATAATCCTGAAAATGCCTCGTGTTATAGGAATGAACAGCAGAATTAATTTGAAAATATGTTACAAGGCTAGATGGCAATAAATTAAAAGTAACCTTAAACATGAACTGAGAAACTTGTAATGCATAAATATCAAAAATAGTAAGTACATGCAAATTTTTGAAATACGGAGCAGTATGTGCGAGATATTTTAGTTTACATATATTTCTAACAGCACGTTTTTGAATAATAAAGAGTGAATTAAGTTTAGAGTGATTGCAATTAGCCAAAACTATTGCACAATACTGCAAATACGGTAGAATAAGGGTGTTATAGATATTTAAAAGAATGCTTTGAGGTAGGCGATACTTTAGCTTATTCAAAAAAATGCCACATGTTTTACTAATCTTACCTATGATAGTTTCCACGTGATCTGACCAGGTTAAATGCTCATCCAAATGTACACCAAGAAACTTGGCAGACCGTACTTGTTTTATAGGCATACCATTAATTAATATTTGATTTACCAGATTATTATGATCATAACATTTTCTAGGGCTCACGAAAAATACAAAATTTGTTTTAATTATGTTTAATGACAGTTTATTAACTTGAAACCATTCACTGATAAGTTGCAGCTCGTAATTAATATTGCAAATAAGGTTATTTAAATTATGATCAGCCACAAAAATATTAGTGTCATCTGCGAATAATATTAAATGGGACTTTTTGGCAACATGACAAATGTCATTTATGTATATTAAGAATAACAACGGTCCAAGAATTGAGCCTTGAGGGACTCCACACGTGATGGGGAGACGGGAAGATGAATATCCATTAAAATGTACATACTGATAACGATTGGAAAGATAAGATTTAAACCATTCATAGGATACTCCACGAATACCGTAGTAATATAACTTATTAAGCAATATATTATGGTTTAAGGTATCAAAAGCTTTTGAAAGATCTACAAAAACTCCAATTGAAAATTGGTTATTTTCCATTGCTTCATTTATTTTATCTGTCATTTCTAGAACAGCCATAGATGTTGAACGATTATTACGGAAGCCAAATTGGCAGTCATTCAAAATGCAGAACTTCTCCACGTATTGGGATAATCTATTATAGACCAGTTTCTCATAGATTTTTGAGAAACTGGGTAAAACAGAGATTGGTCTATAATTATTAATGTCAGTTTTATCCCCATTTTTATAAATAGGACATACCTTAGCAATTTTTAACATATTGGGAACAAGACCGGTTGTAAAAGAGAGATTAATGATTTTAGCCAGATATGGAGCCGTGTGTAATATAGAAAATTTCATAATATCAACTGGGATATCGTCATATCCAGCACTTGTTTTAGATTTAAATCGGTTCACAGTGTTGATAATTTCAGATGCTGTTGTTTCATAAAGCACAAAGGAGTTCTTAAAATCACCTGTTAAGTAAGACAGCGGGTTACGTGATAAGTTGGGTATTTTACCGGCAAGGGTGGGACCTAAGTTGGTAAAGTAGTCATTAAATGCATGAGCAATAGTAGCCTTATCAGAACACATGGAGCCATTTATGGCAAACATCTCAAGAGGAGTTTGCTGAATCTGACGATTTAGAACGTATTTAATCATTTTCCAAGTCTGCTTTATATCCGACTTATAGAGGTCGAATTTTTCTTTATAATATGTGGTTTCAGCCTTATTTAGAAGTACCTTTAGTTTATTACGATACGATTTGTATTTCGACTTATTTTGTTCTGATGGGTCACTGACAAAGCACTTGTATAATTTTTGTTTTTTATTACATGATTTAATTAATCCAGGTGTAATCCATGGCTTCCGGGGAAATTTTTTGTTAGTCATTTTCAGTTTTTTAACTGGAAAAGAGTTTTCAAATGCATTTAAGAATTTTTGTATAAAAGCTGAATACAAAGTGTCAGCAGACATGTACTCCACAGGATCTACTATGTCACTCCAATCAATATTACAGAGATTTTGCAGAAAATTGGCTCTGTTATTATCGGAGTACGTGCGTTTATAAATGAATTTGTCTGACTTGCACGGTATTTTAACACTACTGGTTACAAAAACAGGCAAATGATCAGACACATCAGAACAAAGTATAGATGGTACTAGATTAGAAATCATATCATTAGTAAAAATGTTGTCAATAAGAGTCGCTGAGTGACAGGTAATTCTAGTTGGTCTGTTAATTAATGGGAAAAAAGACTGAGAAAAAATACAATTAATAAAGTCGGCAGTTAACGAGTGAGACTCGTGTTTCAAAATATCAATATTAAAATCCCCAGCAATATAACTGAGTTTTTTTTGACTATTTAGTAATGACAGAATATCATCGAAAGTGCACATAAAACCATCAAAATTGGTATTAGGGGGTCTATAGACACAACCAAGTACAGTATGCATTGACACAAGTTCAATAAAAATACTCTCAACCGAGTCATTGTTTAGATCGAGATCTGATCGAACTATACAGTCAATAGTTTCTGATACATAAATACCAACACCACCACCAATTTTTCCAGGTCTGGATTTACCGTAAAAAGTGTAGCCTGGAATACAGTAATCTTGTTCACTGTCAGGTACAGTCCAGGTTTCTGATACACAAATGGCAGAGACAGGAAAACAAAGTTCACCTAGCAACAGTGTTAGACTATCAAAATTCTTTTTCAAGCTGCGACAATTAACATGAATTATTGAAAAATTGGAAGAATGACTCTCGATTGATTTGCACAAGCTATCAGCAGTTAAATACACTGAATCAGGTAAGGACAAGTCATTATAATAATTATTTTCAGGATCCAGGTCCTCATTATTTGCAATGAATCTACTATCAGAAACATTAAAAGGATCAAAATGCAGATCATTCATATATCCTCCAAAGCATGTTGTATTACTGTGATCATCACCGTTATCAATAACCATAAAAACAAAATACAAGAAAAGAAAAAAAGAAAAGCAATACCAAAAGAAGATACAATAATAGTCAACCAACAGCAGACAACTATGACGAGCAGTGCACAAGTTGAAGCACGCCAAATAATCATATCGTTGCTCAAAGATTGCTCAGGTCATCCATAGATAAGACCTTTACAATTCTGGAATCGTTACGTTTAACACATACTGTACCATGCCATGTCCAGACACGAGCGACTTGTTTGTTCTTGTACATCATTCTACACTTGGAGAATAACTGTTCATTGGTCTTCGACAAATGCTCATTGACGTATACAATCGATGAAGATTCTGTACGTGATGGCCGCATTCGACGACGTGCAGCGAAGATCTGGTCACGAACACGGCGGTTGCTGAATCGTACAATAACAGGACGGACTCTGTCGTATTTACCCTTCGGAAGGCGATGCACAGCTGATATGTCATTTGGAGTCACTTCAATGTTCAGGTTATTTTGACAATAGTTAATGACAGCTAACAAAGTTGACTCTTGAGATTCTGACTGGAGCGACTGGTCTACAGACAGCATCATATCACCTCCAGAGTGGTCAATATCCCTGTTACTTCCTGATTGATCACTGTCTGACCTTAGGGTGGCTGACGATCTGGTGATTGGGCCCAGTGGTGCCTTGCACCACTGGGCCCAATCACTGGGACGAAGCATAGGACTCAGGCAGACCACAAAACAGAACGTTCGGCTATCTAATCTACTGATTAGTTCTTGTGTTGTTTGTGATGTCGTTGGAACACATATACAGGCAGAAACAGTGCTGTCATTACTTTAGTGGTTCAGTGAAGTTCTCTACCCAAAACCTGTCTCGGGAAGGTAGACGACGGATGCAAACTCTCTGCAGCGGACTCACATTCCAGGCCAAGCAAAGTCG
>Ga0209679_1001396_pt1 | contig 10322 bp, 7 predicted proteins | sample WorMetHEROISLAND_4_FD_187408 | JGI IMG/M metagenome (GOLD analysis project Ga0209679, IMG submission 187408) | Marine gutless worms symbiont microbial communities from Max Planck institute for Marine Microbiology, Germany - Olavius sp. 2 HERON... ...
TGGTGACCGGTACCGAGATTTTGCAGCTTTGTCTTCGGTCAGGATATCCGCAAGCCGAGGGCCAAAGCAGTGTCCTGGAAACTACGCAGGGTCGAAACAGAATCGGGAATGGTGTTGACAAGGAAGGCCGTGTCGTCAGCATACACAAGATCGCTGAAGTGTTCACGGCCGACGTCGATCCCAGGTTTCCCTTCCATGTGCCTCAGGATCCAGTCGATGGCGACACGGAAGAGGGCTGGTGCCAGGACACAGCTTTGTCTTACGCCTGACGTCGTAAGTAGGCGTTCAGATAGGTTCTGGCCTTGGCGGACCTGTACGACCGTGCCCTGATGGAGGGCCGCAATGAGATCCAACAGGACGTCAGGAACTCCCCGGCTGCGAAGTGCCTTCCATAGAGCCAGCCTATCGACGGAGTCGAATGCAGCCTTGATGTCCAGGTATGCCACATTTAACGGGCTGTCCAGTATCAGTATCAGTATCATCATAAATTAACTAACAAGTACGAAAGGTACTATTGGACCCGGAAGGCGCCGGCTAGCTAACTTACTCTCCTATGTCATTACGGTAAGCCCCGCCTGTGCATAAATATTTATCACTATGCTCCACCAATTATGTGCAGCGTCACTCACTGAGATGCAACCTCATTGGCTGCAGCAGGCCTCTGCGGGTGCTAGTGAAGGTTCAGAGTCAAGTTTTAAATCGATAACATGAAACAAACTTTGCTAATTACTCATTAATTACAAATTAATTTAAAAATCTGAGACCTGTAGGGAATATGAGCACAAATGTGTATGCAAAATTTCGCTGCACGCCACTGCGTATTAAGAAAGCCTTAGGGATTTTTAGAGAACTGATAACAACAACAACAACCAGAGCGTTTGGGAACCCGCCTTCCGGGTCCAAAAAAATGCTCCATTTCATGGGAGAGATGTAGGGGCCAGGGGTATCATCAGTCAGGTACCAGCTGCTACACTTCAAGTGATAAAAGAATGCTAATTTGAAGAAAGGATTTCGGTACTTTCATCATCATCAGTCACCACTTAATTCACTAACACAAGCAACTACAATTTTAAAAAATATAATCTTGGAAACAAAAAGGCCAAAATGGCCCTTACAACTGTCACTTTCCTCCAAAAAATATGTAAGAAAAAAACAATATAAATGCACACATACACAGAGACATTACACTAGCATTGAAGTCTGAAAGACCTTGAAATATCAAAAAATCAACACTTTTGATAGTCTGTAAAACTGTAAAATACAGCTAGGTTGAAACAAAGTCCTTAGTTAATTTATACCGATGAACATAATGAACATTTATCGGCCCAAAAACAATTTTAATAAATTTTCTAAAATAATGGCTAGTTAAACACAAAATTTTCTTTCTTTCAAAATCAACCTCAAATTATGACAGAAATGGCAACCAGAAGCATGACAAGGCCCGCCCAGCGTGCCCTAGTATGACAAACGTCACAAACGTCACAATTGTGAGACAAAATGCAAAAATTTCCCTTAATTAGGCAACAAGGGTCTGTTGGAGACAGAATAAACACAAAGTAAAGAAAATGAAAAAATGTTAAGAATGAAACCACTAAGTTCTCATTATATAAAACCATCACACGATGTCTGAGCTGTTGATATCAGTCAGTATTGAAACAATTCTCATTAACAGCAGTGCACAAACTTTTTCAGCCGAGGGTCATGGTCTTGAAGCCACTATGGGCCAGAACAATCTGACAATCAGCAGATACTGTTTTCATTGGTGACAAAACACAACAGACAGATACATAATGTTGCATTCGTATTGCAACAAAATATGTAAAAAAAAGATGGTCACATTTGGCTCTAGTAGCCAGTGGTTAAAGTGGAAGGGGGCTCAGCCGCTCAGGATGAGGCTTAAAAGTGCTAAGAATGAAACACAGGCATTGAGGGGGTAATGGGAGGGGCATCCTCCTCCCAGCTGACCAGGGAGTCTGAGGAAGAGTTATGAGCTTCCAGAGAGACCAGGGCACAGCTCCGGCTGAAAATGAATTTGGCCTGTTTTAAGTATCACAGAAAAACTGCTAATGGAAGGATAATCCAACATTTTCATGGATCATTATTTTGGGCTAATGTATACAACTTTATGAATCAGTTAAAATCAAGTAAACCAAGCTTTTAAAACTAGCTACAAATAAACGCATGTGTATGACAGTAAAAAATCTTATTATCTTTGTCTGACTTTACAAAGGTATGAGTTCTGATTTGTGCATGGAGGCTGAAACCAAAGCATGGGCTCAGCTACTAGCCCCTCTCTGTAACCATTGGCTCTAGCCCAGTCATTGGCTGAGTTCATGTTTCGATTAGAAAAAAGATAACACTTTTTCTAATCTGTATTTCTTAATCCGAACCTCACTAAGAACCGAGTCGGATTAACTTCACGATTAGAAAACTACTTACTGGTATCTGAAATAAAAAAATAAACTTGTGCACCTTATATCCATTTTTCGATCTGCTGGCACAGTTAATCGCTGCTAGCATAGCAGAAGTAAATATAAAATATTTTTACATTACCATTTTTCAAACATACATGTTACGTTACAACAACAGCAGACGAGAGCGCACGAGATCACATGATTGCATGACGTTTGTTTACGTTTACGTCGTTAATCGACAAGTGAACTGAAAACTGATTAGAAAATTCTTTATCCCTAGAGATTAAGTACATACGTCTATTCATTTGCATGGAAGCTGGTTGTGTTAATCAGAAATGTTCAGATTAACTTTGGTGTTAGCGGGCATTTCGTGTTAACTTTCTTCTTATCTAGTAGATGATCGGAAATGTTGGAACTTAACACTAAAGTCAACACCGATTATATTGTCTGTTCATGTTGACGATTAACTTGGTATTTATTCTAAGAAAAAGTGTTAACTATAGTGTTAATCTCTTTTCTAATCGAAACATGACAACTGCAATGACAACTGTTGTCGACAGATGCAAAAGTCTTTCATGGTTCTCAATGTTTGATTTTCTCTTGTATGTCACGGGCCACATGACAACCATCATGGACCAGACGTGGCCCCCAGACTGGACTTTGTGCACCACTGATATATACGATCAGCACGCAAGTCATATGATGAAAACAGTTGATACACAATTACTCTATAAAAATAAGCAAATCACTATCAGCACAATTTAAAACACGGCAAACATATATTATTAGTTTTCACTTCTATGACTTCTTACAATTTCATGCTCTGGTACAACAATACATGAAATATGTTGCAGACTTACACAACATATAACATCAATAATACAGTTTATGATATTATTCACTTAACTTCAAGAAAGTATCAAACTTTGAACGTGTACCTGCCTGTAAACAGACACGACAACAGCAGATGAGCAATGCTGTAAATATACACGACACATGTATCAGTGAAGTCAGATATTTTGAACTGAATCAAGGACATCTATGACTGGTGCAATCTTATTACTGCATTTGTAATTATGTCGTCACACATTTACCGATTGTCAGATGGTCAGATTGCCTTATTTCCGACAATTTAAACAGAATTCAGCTTTTTCATGCAAATGCTCTTCAGTTATGACAGTGATATGAAGAGACATATGACACTGCAGACTACATAATCACAAACGTCACCAATAAATAAATACCGCAACAAATGCTGACTGATAACATCTCAATGCAGATAACTCAGCTGCTAGACAATGTCACTGTTTCTGCCTTCTTCTGAGAAGTTGCAGATTGTCAAGAGTCTGCTGGTTGTTAGGATCCAACTGGAGAGCAGCGAGGTAAGACTGCTTGGCCTTGTCAAGCTTGCCCCAACGATGATATAGAACTCCTGCATCAGAACGACAGACTTATAACTACAGATTATGATCAAAACAAAACCAGCTGGAGGTCTGCTACACAGAACTTGGGCTACCAGCACATGGTGACTACTCCTTCATCGCTAAGTCAAACAAAGTCAAGTCACCATGTTCACATGCTTTCAGTACTTAAGAGTTATGGTAATACAAAATTGACTGAGCATCAAACAGGGTATCCAGCATGGGATCCAATAATTCCCCAAAGCTTTCTCCAGGGACCTGGTCTAACCAAAGTTGAGCAGGGAAAAATGGTTGGTTAAATAAAAGCCCACTGTGCACGTGTGAGCACATGCATGTGTTTGTGTATCTTGTTTATTAACATGGCCACTACACTTTCTGGCTATTGTTCTTCTCCATCTCTAGTTCTGCCGATACTATTATCATCATAGCGCAGTTAAAACTGACTCTAAGCACTTAATTACTCTTGCAATTCTCACCGCCCTTCAGCAGCAGCATTACAGCACTATCAGTTGCCTTTCACTGTCATCTATGTTTCCATTTACTATTGTACTTTGGTTACATACACTGCACTAAGTCACAAATCAAGCACAGCTCAATCAAGACGTCTTGTCATGAAAGTGCAATTACTGCTAATGCGACACACACGAATGTTTAAAAACTAAGCAATAAACGTGTTAGATCTACAAATCCAACATAAACATGCACATTCTGTTTGCTTTTCAACATATGTGTCCACTCAAATAGTCAGCAGAATTAAATGAGGAAAAAGATTTATTACATAGTTAATGACTATGTGTAAGTTTTTAATCGAATGAATGATTTCCACTCCAGTCATTTTGAAAACTTACCAGCTTCAGCTACTGTTCCTACTGATTCCACTCTCAAGTTATCTTGCTGACACAAATGGCAAGGACCACCAACATCAATACCTGCTATGACGACAACAGATGTGTGTACATATAGTAATTACAATCCAAAAATCTACCACATTCTCTGACAAATGTGGAGTAAAATACCGAGATTTGCATGATAACTAGCAATGCTTATATTGTCACTTCCACTTTTCTCAAGAGCCAGAAGAAAGTGTCTTTCACTGTCCTCGTACTGGCCGGCCTTTCCCAATGAGCTGGCATAATGAAAATGAAATGAAGGCTCGTTAGGATTGAGGCGAACACTCTCATCCAACACAGATCTCAGCTCTTCATATCGGCCTGCACACAATGACATGCAGAAACACTGGCATCAACTAAATGTATTATTTAATTTAAATGTATTACAACACTCAATTAAATACGTTATATCATATACAACTATGTAACTGAGATAACAATGCTGGTCTTTATATTACAAACAGAGGCATTACTATATGCAGCAGACAACACATGTACCAGTACACAGACAGATTTTATTTACTTTTTAGCCAAGGCAGTTTGCAAATATTTAAAATTACGAGCATAAAATAAATATCATGACTGGCCATCTGCAAGGTACGTGCAAGCTAACTTTAACAACAACAATTAGCATTGTTGCTAATTTAAAAAACCTTAATCACTTAACAAAATGCCTTTAATTTTGAATATTTATTAATTTAAACATTTTAACAAAAATACATATGATGTACTTGTTAGAAACTCACACAAAACTTTTAAGTTTACTAATTAGGCAGCTTCATAGTGTTGATGCAGATAGTCAAAATAATTAATTCTAACTACAATCGGTCAATTAGTGGTATTACTTTTAAAATATGCATCCCCAATCCCCATTGTAGATATGAGTGTTACAATCTAAAAATAAGAGACAACAACCTGATGGTGTAAGACAGAAAAGCACAGCATACCAATATTTCCAAGGAGGATGATAAGATTAGTCCAAGCACTAATATGTGTTGGCTTCAGCAATGTCGCATTCATCCAAGCTGCCAAAGCTTCATCATGCCGAGTTTGCTCTAAATACTGTGCACAGAATATTAAGCATCTGTCAAAACAATTGATTCATTCTACTGAATGACACAAACCATTAACTGTCAGCTATCAACGTCCGTCTCCCTGAGAAAGTTTGATTGTCCTACTGCTTTGTTGTTGATGAGAAGCCCATAGGTTTCATGCCAATATTGTAATGATGCTTGAAGACATTTCTGTGCATATCTCCTCGGAAACTGGATTAACTGGGATGAAAATTGACAGACGTCAGGAACAAAGCGAAGTGTGTCTGCAAAATTTTTGGCGGAAGTATCCCAGTGGTTCCTACTTGTGGGCCTGAAAGCTGTTATTGACTAGTGAGGTATACAACCCATCATTTTGGTCACTTCACCTTCACTGATTTTTGACAAACTTGGCAAGAACATGGGTCACTTTTCCCGAACATGGAAATGAAGTGCATTTTCTCAGTGAGGTTTTTCAGCATTGTCCCATTTTTGAGGTACTGACCCCAAAACTTGAGCAACACGTACCACTAAGTCCACTATTGCTTAAAATAGCACGTGACATCACAGGAAAACACCTCACTGATGGCGACAAACTAATGGGCATAGGCTTATAGCCAAAATTTTATCACCATCATTTATACATCAATGTATATTGGGAAGCATTCTTTTCGTAGGGGGTTTGACTTCAAGATTAAAGATTTTTCCCTTCTAAATTCCACAAAACATAATTTTTTCACCTAGTTTTTATTACTATTATTATTATCATTGCAGTACTGAACACAAAACTACCCTGCTTGTCGCCGACAATCGCAGTGGGTTTTGGAGCTCCAATGCAGTTTAAACCACTGCAGTTTCTAGTTTAAATTAGATTTTCTGCACTAAAACATTGGCTAAAAATGACTTCAATCAGGAATTAGAAACAACGTATATTTTGTACTCAACAAACTCGCATTATGAATGGATACCTACTGTACACAGACGCACACACATGCATACATATACACTGTGATTAACTAAAACGGCCCACTTTGTGTTCGCTCTTAACTTGGACGTGTGTCAACAGATTTTAATAATTTTTGGCAGACATACAACAAGGGGATATATAATTTACCTACCTTACATGGTTTGTGTAACTGCACTAGCTTGTAAAATCTTGATCACAACTTCGGTTCATGCAAGTAAGTAAAATAGCACAACACAACAGCAAAGTTACAGTAGATATTCGATATGTCATCCTATTAGGTGACCATAGGTTAGGACCAGTTAATTCTGATGTCTCATGAGTCAACATTGCTGCCATCTTGCATGCACAATGAGCTGTGGCACAATGTTGCATCAATGCATCATCTGCTACCATAGCATTAGGCTTAACTTTAAGTTGATTTCGAACGTCAGCTGAGACAGACAAAAATTGCGAGCAATACTCGTCAGGTATGATTCTTATAAAAATTGTGAAATATGGAAAAAATTGACAAAGATATTGCCAGAATAAAACAGTGACGTTTTAGCACTGAAAAACACGATTAAAACTGCGATCAAGATTTTACAAGTTAATGCAGTTACACAAAATGTGTTAGGTGGATTAATTATAAACAACCTTTCAACAACTCTCCTAGTGTATGTCTGCCAAAACTTGTGAAAATTGGTTGACATATGTCAAAGTTATGAGCAATAACAAAGTGGGCCCTATTTATAGAGACACATTGTAATATACACATACAGTATAAACATGCACAATAACAAAACACAACAAAATCAGTTATCAAAGGTTCTGAGAAATTTCAAACTGTGAGTTAACAGATGGCATAATACAGTGATGTATATTAAATTACCAGGTTTCCGAGGTTGTACAGGCAGTCGGGATATCGACGCCGATAATGCAATGCAGTTTTGTAACTTTGTTCGGCAGAGATGTACTGCTGCTGAGCAGCCTGAATGATAGCAAGATTCATCCAGGCTGTGGCAAAGTCAGGTCTACCACAAAAACAAACTCTAAGCCACATCAGTGACAAAAACAGCACTTAACATCATGACTACATTTCTCTTAATTTGCCAGCAAATGACTTGAAATGACAATCACAGCATCGATAGTTATCAATAAACCTCAGTACTTCACTCAATTGCTTGCGACAAATTGTGTTGATGAACTGTCATAATCTTGTATCATAATAAATTTGAAAGACTAGAAGACAAGAACTATCAAATCAAAAATGCAATGTATTATCAAAACGTCTCCTCCTCAACCTGACCTTTGACTGTTTTGGTTTGACTGGCTGTTGTACTAATGAAACAAACCAAAATACAAAACATGACAAACGCAAAAGAAACTAAACCTAACAACTGGTTTACTTGCACCATAGGACATCTGGCCAGTAAATGTATTAAGCGATTCTAATAAAAAACACAGCTATCTGGGATGACATAGCACTATTTACAGATAGAATATTTACTATGGTACTACCTTATGTTTACAGCTTGACTGAGCAGTTGTTCAGCTTCGGTGAACTGTCCACGATCCTTGTACAAATTACCCAAATTATTCATTGCTTGATCATACGTGGAATGCAAGCTACCATGACACACAGACAGGAGGCAGCTGCAGTAAAAATCAGTTACCATTTCATGCTACTGTAAACAGGTTACATCTTAAAATGAGTTGGTATAGTTAACTTTCACAGTTAGACAAGGCCACAGCATGATTCAACTATAACTAAACAGAACAAAGGAGAATCCACATGACCGATTCAAAATCTTGACAGAAGAGTGTCATCTTCTTGTGGACTTTGTTAATTAAGTAGTCTTTATAGTTACCCGGAAGTCTGAGTGAAAAGTGGAAGGAGACAAGACTTGTTGTTTATAAGAACACGACATCAGCAACAATGTCATCAACAACTGACATGGAGACTTTTCTGTGTGTAAATCAGTCTGAATATGTTCTCAGTAGAAACATTAACAAATGTGTGCAGTGCTGTTATCATCAAGATCAGCATGTAGTGCAATGAAGACAATACAACAGGATAAGGACAATATGCTATGAAAATCAATACACCATGTCTACATCCATTCAGCTGTGACAGGAACAACCACCGTAGTTGACTCCACATTCACTATACAGACTAATGAAAGAATGCAGCCAGTGATGTGCAAATGCCACTGTTAACTGTCAGTTACTGTAACTTCTGCATGTAAAGACAACAAAATAATTCTGTGGTGTATCTAATTAGTGCCGCTCGAAACTACATTCCACTTCAAATCCTCTTATCACTGCATACATTAGCAACATCACTGTGAGAACATCAGCTGATGCAGCTGTAGAAATTAATTTTCACTTATAAAACTATTTTTCACTAGCAAATGGCTATCGCTACAGAATAAGCGATTATGTTAGGGAGAATCAACAGACTGAGAACAAACCTGATAGCCAGCTTGTATTCTGATATGGCATAGTCAACATTTCCTAGATCAGCATGAATCTTTGCAATGTTGTAGTGAACCTGTCAACAAACCAGTGCAAAAGTTAAGCTACAGCTCAACAAAACATTATCAAAGCACAGCCACACATGGCAATATGACACACAGTACAGTAGCACAGCATCAGGTTAATGGCAACATCTCACATCAATGGAAAACTGTGGACAAAAACCAGCTGGAACATCAAGTCACTATATGCATAAAACTGCAATTTTTACATTCATCATAGCTATGTCAACAGCTCAAAATATGCTCTGCAAATAAATTATGTAAGCATTACGTTACCCGTTACCTAATTTCTCACATTCATCATTACAATTCACCACACTACAATAATCCACCACAAAGAATCACCAGTAATGTGGTCTGTTTTTTGTATCGGCCAATAGGTCACAATGCAGCGTCTACAACTAGGCGCGTAGGCCGATACTTCGCACTGGGCAACACTTGCCCTGTGCAGTGTGCAGCTTTTTCTAGTTGGGACCTGAATTTGCCAATCAAACAGTTGCAGCATACAAATGCTAATGCTGGACATAAACCTCTGATGAGCCATAGATGCTGGCCCCCAAAGTACAATGCATAAGCTACAATATAAACAATGTTTCAAAAATCATGAGCAGAAGATACCTTAGCATTAAGGGGGCAAACAGCAGCACCAGATTCAAACAAACTTCTTTCAGTTTTCCACTGAGAACTTCTCTGCAACAGAAATTAAGATCCACGGTTGTGTTCCAAGCAGACTCAGCAGAGGACAATAACAGCCATGACAGAGAAAGCTAAATGCCATGATAATCAGACTTATAGAGAGATAATAGATTAAATACTGTGCACAATTCACATCATGACACACATACCTGAATACACCGGCAAACGTTGGCTGTGACCAATATCACAACAAGTCCAGCAGTCACCTGCGAACAGCAATTCACTTCAGTTGCCAACAAATAGATGGCATTTCTGCAACTCAAGACTCTGTTTATTGCGAGTTCTATAAAAGCACATAATAATTAATAGTTATTTAGAAATATTACCTCTTAATAGGGCCCACAGTTTTCTGCGGAGAATTTTGCCAAATTCATGGGCCAGTTCGAG
>Ga0209679_1001397_pt1 | contig 10321 bp, 6 predicted proteins | sample WorMetHEROISLAND_4_FD_187408 | JGI IMG/M metagenome (GOLD analysis project Ga0209679, IMG submission 187408) | Marine gutless worms symbiont microbial communities from Max Planck institute for Marine Microbiology, Germany - Olavius sp. 2 HERON... ...
ATGCATAGCATGCATAGCATAAAAGTTGTTCGTGATTGCAAATTTTGACAACGTTTTTTATCCAACGTTTACAAACGTTTTTTATTTTGTCCACGTTTTTTACGTTTTTTAACGTTTTTTTTATTTTTATCTGAACGTTTATTACATCTATGGTTCATTTGTGTCGGGTGGCAGGTAACACTGTGTGATCCCATGTGGCAGGTGACGCCCCGTAGCTCTGAGATAATGAGATGAATTCCCATAAAGAGCTGTACTCGGCTTTAACCTTTTTTCTCAACTGCTGGTAATCTGTGCGCCGCTGTATTTAGGTCAGAAGCCGGAAGTTCCCGGCTACTGTGTGAAGGAGAAAGACTTGGAGGAGTGTACAACGCACGGCGACTGTGCCGGAGTCGGCGGCGGTAGATGTGTGGCACTGGGCAGGACTGGAGAGCGATATTGTCTGCCCAGATCAACCGACGTTGTTCCAGGCGTCGCTGTATCAACGGCTACCGGCGACCTAGGTATGCTGTCAATGCTGATTCTATCATAGGGAGCCTGCGTTAACGGAGCCAAGGCGCGATTCACCGATATCTGTATGGGTGGACTACAGGGATTAAGGGCATTTTTAAGAGAATCTTACTGGTGCGGCAGTGGTGGGGCAAATTAGATGAAAGTAATATCAGCTACAAAAACTCAAGTAAAGATGTCATTATAAATACATCAATTGTAGCATAATTGGTAGCTACGTAGTTTGTATGTTTATTGTTCAGAAATTTAAAGAAATGATTAACGACCAACGTTAAGTAAAATTTTCGGTGGGCAAGATTAGAACTCTGGTGGGGTATTTTTTCCGCTGATGAGGCACATGCCTCAAACAGTTAAAAATGCCCTGCAGGGATTTATGCAAGATTTTGGTTAAAATTGGGGTCTGGACTATAGGGGTGCTCCTTCCCTTACCCTCCATTGCTCTTCCATGTTTTCCCTTTCCTCCTTCCCCATCCCTCTGTCTCCTTCGGCGGAGCTACTAATAATGAAGTAAAAAATTAATAATTTGCATGTGGTGTTCAGGATCTGCGTGTGAGAGCAGCGCCGACTGCCGGGCTACAATGGAATCAAGCGGAGAAGCACTCTGTTGCCAAGACGTGCGTCGAGGTCGTCAAGGTGTCCGCCGCATCTGTGACCGCGTCACTCCCATTTCCAGCTGCATCGGGAAATAGTTCCTATACCAACCTCCGCCAACCGTCGTGGCCGCATGATTTCACGTCTCTGCCGTTGTTTCGATGTCGTCTGCTGATATGTAATCACTGGACCGACTGAATGCGCTGATTGGCTCTTCGCACAAATAATATATGTTAATGATATGCACAGGTGCGCTAGCCAGATATACCGTGCAAATCGTCAACAGTGGCGAATAAGGGGTAGTATACACAGTGATGCGTATCCCGACAGAGTGTATATTTGTACGTTGTCAGTTGTCTGCAATTATAGCCCATTTAGCCTAACAGTAGGCCTATCAAGCAAATTACAAACAGCAATTCGATTCTGACACTTTTTCCGAAACTGTCTGTCTGTTCGTTTGCAAAGGGGACAACGTTCCCCTTGCTCAGCCTAAAAGCGATTTTTACCCACTGGACATGTATGTAAAAGGTAAATCTAAGCACATCTTAACAAAACTTACAAAAACTGTTGGGAATCAACGTGAAATGTTCGCTGAGATGTTTAGCCGTTTTGACAGAGGTCACTAGTGTGACAGACAAACGCGGACGAACGGACAGACGGACGCGCGCGTACATATAGCATATGTTGCGCTTTGCATAGCGTTGCGCGGTAAAAATGCGTATGGCCGACCGGCAAAGTCTCATGAGTAATCAGATATCTGTCGTTTTGCAGCGATAATTGTTCTGAATTTTTTCAAAAAAGAAAGAAAATCGTTAAACTTTAAATACAAATATTTATGTATAGGCTGGTAGTACGGGAGTGCCTCTACCGCCTCTGGATGGACACACAGGGAGCTCGGATGAGCACCGGGCTACGGTCAGCCGGGCGGCGCTCGCGGGTGGTCGCCGGCGACCGCGGGGCTATCAGCCGGGAGTAGACAGACTCACGGGGAGCCCGGCCTATACCCGGCTGAGCGTCACGCTATGCGCGGCGACCCTGGGAGCGGACAGACGAACGGAAGGATAGAAAATTAAACTCTTGCTGGGCTGGAGAACTCCTTACAGACAGAAGACTATAACACTCCACAGCAGGTCAAGAGTGTAAGGTGATGACTTACTTCCGGCAAGACTGCAGCTATAACGTTTCTCGTATGGCGTAGGCGCTCTATTGCTAATGGCATTATTTCGGCGGCAAATCAGCTCGACAAATTGCATGTTCCGGTGCAAGCCTGAGGCTATATACAGTGGTCAGTGGGCGTAGGCTACATTACTTACATTGCGACGTAATATTCCTCGACAGATCCCACTGGGCAACTGCTGCACATACATGGGATCCACGCCGGGCGTCTATTCTCCCCCCTCACCCCCGGAATGCAATCAAGCCCAAAAAATCTCACGAGTTCGTGTATTTTCTGTGTTAAGGAATAACAGCGATGTTTTCTTCACAAAACGTGATATTGCCGCACTATATGCTTGAACGCAAACCACCATCAGAAAATGTTATTCGAACAACTGTTTCTGAAAACGGTTCGTTCAACCTGAACGTCGACTGACACAGTTCATTCTCTAGTAAACTGTTTTCGTCGGCTGTTTTAACATTTTTGCCCGCATAGGTTCGTTAATTCGTCCCACACACGGCCACCGTTTACTGATGTATCACAGTTTTATTTAGTTGCCGGCTACAATGCCGTACTGGGTATAACTCCATTGTCTTTGTCGTCAAACAACTCGATAAGCCCAGTAGAGTTCACGCGTATTGTTACGTCGCGCAATATAAACTTCTCAAAATTAGTCGACATATAGGAAAATGCGTAGCATTAAATAGTTGCATTTTTTGTTTTAATTTCTACTAACCGTAAGCTCGAAGGAGGGAGCACTTAGCACTCAGGAACATTGGCCGTGCAGTGCGACATTGTCCTGTGAGAAGCACGATGACTGATGTTCGCACTTCGCAGTTTATTGCTATCACTTCATCACTACAATCATCATCATCATCATCAGCAGCAGCAGCAGCAGCAGCAATGTCTGTTGGTATTGTAAGCCACGTCGTTATTGCAGACCTTGGCGTATACATACACTGTTATGTTGCATGATGAACGCTAGGTCTATTGGTATTTTATCATTGTATTGATGTCGACGGCAGCAGCTTTCACGCGAATAAATTGCAATATGGTCCAGTGACGAGCGCTTGGCGTTCTCTGTGTACATTCGTTGCTATTGCGTTGTTTATTTTCTGAACGAATGTGGCGAAATTCATCAACAAGTCGAACCAACTCCGACCATTATTTCTGGCAGGCGGACCCGTAAATTTCACACCGAGCAGCGACCTTGGGTTACAGCCACAGTAAGCATCCAGTGACTCCAGTCCTGTCCATGTCCATCCGCTCAGGTACAAGATACGAACTTCAAATTTGACATGCATGTTTCCATGCAGGGACAGTCCGGACATGATCCCTTAAAAAGTTAAAATTTTTCCCAAAAGGGGGCGTGGCCAGCGTCACGTGACCCCCTGGGCGTTAAATGCCAATAGCTCCAAAATGTTAAAGATAACGGACTTCAAATTTATGTTTCCAAGGACATTCCGGACATAACACCTTAAAACTTTTCGAAAAGGGGGCGTGGCCAGGGTCACGTGACCCTCTAAGGTGTTAAATGCTAATAGCTGCAAAATTATTAAAGCTTTGGTACTCAAATTTGACAGATATGATTCCAGGGACAGTCCGGACACGACCCCTTAAAATTTTTCGAAAAGGAGGCGTGGCCAGGGACACGTGACCCCCTAATTTTATGGGCGTTAAATACTAATAGCTTCAAAATGGTTGAAGCTATGGACTTGTAAAAAATCACTTGGCGGAGATATGCACTCTCACGAGCGCCTTCTAGTTTATTTTTAGTTTCTTTTCATTTCTGCTTCTATTCATTGAGCGCTTTGACGCTGTTGGTTGGGTGACAGGAATAACATCAGCACAGTTCAGTTCAAATCACTCTTCAGCAATTCTCAGGTCTGTAAAAACGGAAACCCCAAAGGTTTCTCCTTGGAGACCGGGAAGTAACCCAGGAAGAACTAGCTGGTTAAAAAACAGAAACTAATAGTATTACTATTAATAGTTGTCAGATAAATTTCTTTTTTTTGGCTAAATTAACGCATTAGAGGTTATTTTTTAACCAGATGCGCTATATAAATCTTCGTTTTACTTACTTACTTACTTACTAAGTGTGAGTAAACTGGCTGCATGTGAGTTTTTAGCATACGATTTGCAGTATCGTGTCCCATCATAAAAAAACAACCGTCAATCAATCAATCATTTAAAACAAATCCACATTTGTAATGTCACGAGTGACTAAGCTATGATAAGAACAGTTGCTAATGACTTGCTATCAACTCAATGACTCAGACAGACATACAGGATGACAACCTGCCAACTACTCAAGTAGTTTCACTACCACGAGACGAAAGGAACAACCACAAGTTCACAGCTACCACGAAATACTTGCAACAAGATGTCACTACCTCGGGAATACTTGTTACAGTTCTTCATATGGTCAACTCTCTACGTAGGTCCAGGTCCAGTCAAATCAGGGTCGGGTCGGGTTTACACTTGGTGGGGAAATGTTTGGTAAAAATGTGGCAACACTCCATGCCTGAGAGGTTACAACATTGCAGATGTCTCTGTGCAGCTGCAGGAGCCGTGATCAATACATCATCATCAGTGCACATTTGTTTGCCGCTGAAATCTGAAACGTGCCTACCTTTCTGAAGCCTGACTCCACACAATACAAACTAAGAAACATCTGCAACCAGACAGCACTGGATACAGCGCATTACCTTCGACGCCGAGACTAATGTGGCACCCAGTCGGTGGACACACAGACACATACACGCGTGACAGCGTGACGCTAAGCGGCGGCGAAGGTAATGACACAGTGATGTATTATTTCATGCTTCAAATCTCTGACAATTCGGTCTTCAGAAAAGTACCCTCATAACCACATCACGACATGTCGGCACACACACAAAATGAAACCCAGACAACCAATAGCACGATATTCTTTGGTCTGTGGGGCCCCCTTAATGAGGGTCCTTGTTCAATCAATCCTACCCAGTGGTTAAAATGCCATAGGATGCAAGGGAACGCAGTTCCCCCACCTCCAATTTTTAGTCCAGGGCGTTCCCTTACCTCAAATTTCCAAAAGACGCAGGGAACGCAACGGTACGCTAGCAACCGCATTTCAGCGTGCAGTGCATTGAAGTTTTGCACAGTTTTACCGTTTTTACGACTCAGAATCCACGTTGAAGACGTGAATGTGAATGTTTGATTACCTGATAATGAAGTTAATTTAGTAGTCCTGGGGCCACGACCACCAACAGGGGCACAAGGGGTCCAAAACCGTCAATAAGGGGCCCACAACCACCGTGACCAACAGGGGCCAAAACCTGAAATTACAGTTCCCTCACCTCAGGATTTCCACTTTAACCACTGACCCTACCTAAATTCACCGTACAATCCAGTCATAATATGAACTACTGCAACGTCTTGCAAATCGGGTGATACTTGAACTATCACTGACTAAAGTCTTGTTACAGTTCTTCACGTGGTGAAGCCATTCCAGCAGTCAGTTGCCGTATCGGAATGGCAAAAGTCTAGAACAGTCAACGTACTACGATACACTAACGTAACTTTGTGGCAGGGTTCAGAAAAACCCGGGTTTTTGTGCCCAACCCACTTGGTATTTTGGGGTTTTTGGCTTTATTGGGTTTTTGGATTTTTTTTATCAGAATGAGCAGTCGTGAAGCTTGTTTGTTGATTATTTAGATTCATCAGTACTTTAGATTATCTAAAAATTTGCAAATTCATTGCCTATTGGTCGTTAGAAGCTGTGAACATAAAGAAATCTTAAATTATTACTAGCATGACAACTGAATTAAATTTGGTATGGGTTTTTTGCTGGATTTTTCAATGGATTTTACCCCCAAAACAGTGGTTTTTTGGGTATAAACCAGGTATCTGAACCCTGCTTCGTGGCAACTCATCACCACAGAAGTCTTCGAACTCTTGATGACATGACGATCTGCTGGCAGCATATGATATCTTCTCTGCAACTACAAGTCTTGTTACTGTTCTTCACACGGTACAGTCACATTAGAAGCATCTCTATCTCGTCGTAATGCTAGGCAGGCAGATTTTCTTCCGGTGGGGCTATGGGGGCTCCAAGCTCCAAATTTGGATGAAATTCGGGCCTCACGATTCCCTGGGGAGCAACCCCCGATGAAGATGGCAGAAAGCCGACCGTGGTATGGGCCGGTTCATTTCCAGGTCCACTCTGCCAGCTGGCCTGCTCCGGCTGGTAAACCGGTCCATGGTCTTCCATCTGGAAGTTGGTCCTCGCCTGGTTAAAATCTCTTCCATGGCCGACCATCATTGAAGGATGCATGGGGGCACCACCCGGGGGGTAGATACTTGGGGCAGGTCCGGTGGGGTAAACACTCGACATGGTCCCAGGTGGATAAGCTTCAGCCTGCGACGTGGAAGCCGGAATGCTGGAAAACTGTTGTTGGAATGGAACGGCTTCACTTGCATGCGTCTCCCTGCCTTCTTGCATTTCGTCGTCGACTGAAGCAAAAGCTTGAGACAGGTCATCTGCAACGACACGGCAACGTGTTATTTCACGCTTCAGATCTCTGATAAACAGACCGACAGACAGACAGACAAACAGACACGGGTGAAAACATAACATCCTTCCTTCGGCGGAGGTAAAAGGATCCCGGCTCACTTAATAAAACATGCACAAACCTTTTCACCGTAGCAGCGGAAAGACAACTTTACGTGCCGTTTAGCTATAAATTTTGTGTTGAAAAAATTTCTTAAGTTCAGTGAGAGTTGAACCCCAAACTTCCTGTGCACACGTACAAGCAGACCGCTGGACGCTGCCATACGTATGTGTGGTAACCAGGTCCCCCGTTTTTCTGCAGCAAATTCGGCCAAATTCTGTGGCACAATTTGTGAGATTCTGCGGCACTATTATGCCCAAGTACCCTACATTCAGTGGCTAGTAGGCGTTGGGGTGTATTAACTGACAACACTTCAAAGTATAAGGAATTTATTGTACCCCACCCACTACCATCAACTAGCATGTGTAAGGGATTTTGGTGCAAAGTTTTTACCGGCCAGATGCCCTTCCTGTCACCCAATCATCAGTCTCCGAGCACTGAAGGTAGAAACATGTCAGCCAACAAAATAAACTATTGGATCAAATCATCAGCAGTTTACTGCATTACCGACAACAATCAACTGCTCACCTCAATACATACGTTGACAATTTTAGCCATTATAATAATAATAATAATTATTTTTTATACCCTTGGTAATAAAAATCCCAGGGGTTAATAGCTAAAGTTAAAAACTGAGCTGGTTTGGTTAGTGGTCAACGAAATTAAAATGCTGAATTGTCACAGAGATTCGCCGGAATTATTATTATCTATTATTATTATTAACTCCCCCATCCAAAGAAGCGATTATGTATTCTGTGTCTGTCTGTCTGTCTGCCAGATTATTCAAGACGTTATGAATGGATTATGATGACATTTTTGGAGGGGTGGGGCATGGCCCTAGGAATAACCAATCAGATGTTGGTGTCGATCCGGATCACGAACCAAATCCGGGAATTTTAGAAAAGGTTCTTCTGAACACGTGGAATAGCTATACTTCACTATTACTCGCTAGATGTCAGCACGCAGTAAACGTTACATCTCAGCGGAGGTTTATGTTCTTCTAGGTATCTCCGCCAAGAGAACGAAGTGAATGGCGGAGATAATGTGTTCGTTCGATGTGTGTTTGTTTGTCTGTGTGTGTGCAGGAGTTAAATGTTAATAACTTAAAAACGGTTAAAGCTACGGACTTCAAATCTGACACACGTATTCCCAGGGATAGTCCGAACATGGCCCCAAAAAATTTTCCAAAAGGGAGCGTGGCCAGGGTCACATGACCCCCTAAATTTTTTGGCGTTAAATGCTAATAACTCAAAAACGAGTAAAGCTACGGACTTCAAATTTGGCACAAGCGTTCCCAGGGACAGTCCGGACGTGACCCCCAAAAATTTATCCAAAAGGGGGCGTGGCTAGGGTCACGTGACCCCCTAAATTTTTGGGCGTTAAATGCTAATAACTAAAACGGTTAAAGCTACGGACTTGAAATTTGACAAAAGTGTTCCCAGGAACAGTCCGGAGATGACCCCCAAAAATTTTTCCAAAAGGGGCATGGCCAGGGTCACGTGACCCCCTAAATTTTTTGGCGTTAAATGCTAAGCTTGGCGGAGATATGCACTCTCATGAGCGCTTTCTAGTTACTACTACTATTATTACTAGCAGCAGTGTGACGTCCACGCTTTGACGTTGTGGTCACAGTACGGGCATCCGGATAGCAAATTACCCCAAATGTTTGCTTTTGGGGCATCTCGCCTTACCATGATCAACTCCAGAAAAATGGCCAGTTAGACAAAAACTGAAAATTAAATTAACCCCGTGCGGGACTGACGGTCGACTCGTCCTGCAAGCCAGACTGGAATGTCACATCTCGCTTTTCATCCAAAGTCACGTGACACAAAAACTAGGAGAGACATCAAAAACCCGGCCTGATCACATTTAGATATTGTCCCATAGTTAAACAATCAGCAGTCATTTTCCAGCTGCCATTGAAAATGGCGGACGAATTAGATTTTGAAAATGGAAGAATTTCTGACTTTCAACGCCACGTGACCTTGACCTTGGATCAGGCCATATGACATACCGTCGTGCATCACTCGTCGGCCTCTACCTATACACCAAATTGCATTCGAATCTGAGAAACTTTTTGTGGACGAACATACGTATGAAAGGACAGACAGACATTGAGGCCGGCTTTATTAGGTGGACTCGGAGGAGTTGACCTAAAAATTAGTATTAGCTAAAAATGCCCCAGCAGTAGCGATGCTAGTGATAGCAGCAGCAGAGTAGTAGCAGTAGTAATATTAGTAGTGGCTAATGCAGTCAGCCGTACCTGCTGGTTGAGTATCATCACTAGCAGCATCATCAGAATCCACCACATCACCAACACCAGCAGCAGCAGCAGCAGCAGCAGCAGCAGCAGCTGCCTGCTTCACACAACAAACAAACCATACATACAAACTCACGTCTCAACTACAGCTGTCGAATTAACGCGTTAATTAACACGTTAAAGAATTAATCGCGATCAAAAAATTAACGCTGTTAAAAAATTAATGCACATACATAAATTCTGTTATTTGACGATAGAATAATATTCAATTAATTATTAACAACAAATGACATTTAATTTGTCAGTTGTGCATTGTAGTTTGATGGCAAGTTCGACAGTGGTCGCATCTTGTAGATGAGTTGTGAACAGCAAGAGGTGCAGTCGTTCGCTGACGGCAACCTACAACATAAACTAGACCTGTCGAATTGATGCGTTAATTAACGTGTTAACGCGCGATTAAAATAATTAATCTCGCGATTAACGTGATTAAAAACATTAATCGCTTGACAGCTCTAGTCTCAACCCGATACCGTCTCAGCCATAATCAACCAGTCACTCATTGTCAACGTTATTAAGCCTCATTATCACTCTTCAATTTCATCTACAACAGAAAATACACTACAGTTCAGAGTATCTGCTCACGCGTCTCCAGAATTGGGTCTAAAAAAACAAAGAAATGCCACATGAGCATAGCAATAAGCTAGAAGGCGCTCACGAGAGTGCACGTCTCCGCCAAGTGAATTATCAACTGTCCTGGAAACATGCACGTCAAATTTGAAGTCCGTATCTTTAACCGTTTTGGAGCAATTAGCATTTAATGACCAAAAATTTGGGAGGTCATGTGACCCTGGCCACGCCCCCTTTTGGAAAAAATTTTTAAGGGGTCATGTCCGGACTGTCCCTGGGAACAAGCACGTCAAGTTTAGAGTCCATAGCTTTAACCGTTTTGGAGCTATTACTGACAGGTCCGCTGCGCACAGACGCACACACACAGACAGACACACATATGCCCGGTTTTAGAAACGTAGGATAAACCTTGGATTAGTTATTCCAAGATCAGAGGATATTCGGAGGTTTATCCTCGGGTTAAGTTTTGGCGTTTTAGCAACATTTTTTATCCGCGGGGTAACTATACTGAGGATAACTCGGCGGCGT
>Ga0209679_1001398_pt1 | contig 10320 bp, 8 predicted proteins | sample WorMetHEROISLAND_4_FD_187408 | JGI IMG/M metagenome (GOLD analysis project Ga0209679, IMG submission 187408) | Marine gutless worms symbiont microbial communities from Max Planck institute for Marine Microbiology, Germany - Olavius sp. 2 HERON... ...
ATCCCTTCCTTCGCCTTCCCTTCCCTTCCTCTCCCTTCCCTTCCCCTCCCTCCCCTTAGAAGTAGGACCCCTTAAATCCAGCTAGGGGGTCTGGGGGAGCGCTGTAAGCTCCCCCAGCGGGGTCTGGGGCGGAGCCCCAGCCGAAATCGAATTTGGTGCATGTTGGCCTTAAAATATGACATCTGGTGGCGACAATTTTAGTTATTTTCCTGAGAATCAACTGACCAAAGTTACTGCAGTTTAGACAATAAAGGCAAATCTGGACCAAAATGGTTGCTAGATAATGTGTCGCCACACCCTGAGTCACAACTGCCTACAGTCAAGCTGGGCTGCAGCGATGAGTTGAATGTGTGGTGGTATATTTAATTGACATTGACAATTTGACACTTTAGGCTTATTGCAAATATACTGCAAATATACTGCTGAGTGTGCCAATGAAAGTATATATTTTGAACATCGGTAAATATGTGATGAATTATGAAATTATAGTTCTCGTACCTGTATCTTTTTTTCTCTTAGTATGTGTAAAAACATTTTAAAAACTTATAAAAAGTCACGTTTGGTCTCAAAACTTGGGGGAGCAGAAGATATGCAGTGGCGCCACAGCGTATAAGTTGGGGGAGCGATCGCGCCGTTCGCGCCATGGCTCCCGCGCCCCTGCGAGCCTCTCGGCGCCTTCCATACCCACGCACCTTCGGCGCGTGCCTCCCCAGTTTTTTAGACCTGTCGCCGCCCCTGCGTTGACGAAAATAGTGCGTTGTACGCGTGATTGTGTAGGAGTTATTTGGGTCCAACACATTGACCTGCAGGTCAAATATTAGGTGGTCCGGACCCCTGCGGCGTTGACGCCTATGTCAGTCGGACACGAAATCTGACTCTTCCACTAGTTTTACAGTGTATGAAGTTCTAAACTAATCTTTTAGTGTTAAAAGTTCGTCGCAAGTAAGTCGATTTTAGTGACGTTGGCAGAACAGTATCAGCACGTCACGGAATCGGTACATTACGTTACCTGACCGTATGGCCTGAGCTTTTGACACTGCAGCATCAAGATCTGATCGCTCGTTATCCGTGCGGTAGAAAACATTGTACCATATTTGACCTTCATACGACCTTCAGTTCTTGAAGCATGCATGCGACAGGCAGACAAACAGACATAGCGGACAAAGATCCGCCGTATTGTTTTCACCACACCAATATTGGACTTATTTGTGGTCCTTTGAGCGACATTGGCAGTGCCCCGTTGTCGGCGTGCATAACAATGCTAAAGTAAGAAATTGTTAAAACATTTATACTAGTTGAGAACTAAGATGCATTTAATAAAATCGACAGAACGTTACAACTGCATTGTGTCATATGTGATCTCGCGCGGTCAGCTACTGACCGTACGTGCCTACGCGTCCGAGGTGCATACAACAACATTGTTCAAGTCCTGGCTAGATCTAAGCTTACTAATGGCAATACAGTCTCAAAAGCCTAAAGAGTAAACTTCATCCAAAACACAGTATATACCTTCTATGCAATATAAAATAAATGTGCAGTTACATAATGCATGTGCAATTATACAATGTATTTGCAGTCACCACACTGTACCTGACTAACCACGTCCCAGCCAAAACATTGACATTGGGTGTACGTTGGCCCAATGTTATAGTGTACATTGGCAATTGGCTGCAGTGCAACGTTGGGCCGGTGCTGATATGAAACAAGGGTCCAACGTTCTGCCAATATAGTTGGCCCAATGCCATGAAATACACTAAAAGCCAACATATTCTCCCTGCACTTTAAAACGGCATTTTAGCGACAAATACTGGCAGTGCCAGAATTTATTTGAATGGGCTGAAGCCCTCCATTTTGACCTTTCTTTCCTTCCCTCATCTTCCCTACTCCCTTTAACATAAAAACAGACACACAGAAAAACAAATATATCCTGTTATGTTGGAAGCAGGGTTACCAAGTAATTTTGTTAATTTTACTGTCAAATGAGGCCAAAATGCCAAATTTTAAATACTATTATGACGAAAATCAAGCGCTCATTATGCCTGACATAAGCAAAGACAGACATCCCTATGATTCTATTCTCCAACCTCTTCTGCATAATGGACAGTGTGGAAAATAAATGAAATGACCAATTGTTGCTGCTGTTGTTGCCTATAAAGGTAAAAAGGTATAGATAGTTTCATTACTTGCTACACGAGTTATAATCTCAGAAGTGGCAGCTGATTGGCAGAGCAATGATACCGCAGCACATTATAATAATCCACTGCCCATGCAATTGGACCCGTGGTGCAGCATGCATACATATCACCGCTCCAGTCAGCTACAGCAGGCCTTCACCTGTAACCTTAAGCTACTTCATTTCTTGTCCTGCTGAGGATAGGAAGCTGAGTTGACCTAGGCATATTGCAGTAAATTAGCAACTAGCTCAAGATTACTTGTGCATGACCAGAGTGAGCTTTAAAGTTCGAACCATAACTTTTCAGTTACCAGTCTCACACTCTACCACTAGAAAGGTAAAATACCATCATAGCTGGCCACCTATGATCACTATGAACAATGATTAACAACAGAATAATGATAATAATAATAACAAAAAAGACAGATAAATGCATGGTATGCAAAAATACCAAATGCAAAATACCAAACAGAACAGACTCTGGTGTTAACTGCAAGCTGATGTTTGTCAAAGAAACTGTCTTGTTTATAACGTGAAGATAAAAAAGCAAGAGGCTTCTCTGTGTCCTTTAGTGCATTCTGTAGGTGATTTTTTACATCTGTGACAACATCACTTTCAACACCTGAAGCAACTAAGCACTTCACAGTCTCTGCCTGAACTAATGACACCAAAGTACCAGACATACTGTTGAAGGACTGTACCACATCAGGCACAATGCTGAAGGGCACGCTGCTGTTTGCCCGCAACCCAGCCACCAGCGATATGCCTTCTGCTTCCAAATCCTTATATAAATCGGCTATGTCATTCATACAGGTACCTGTAGCAGCTGTTTCGTCAACATCCATATCATTACCGCTACACCTATCCATACCTTCACTTACACAGACATTTGACGGTGTACCCACGGCAGCAGCATGCCCTTCATCCTTGTCACTGTGGAAGGTGCCAACATGACGAATTAAATTATATACCGTAGCGAATGAGCACTTACAATCGTGACACATTATTGGATACTGCAGTACTCCCACTACATTGTGACGCTGTAAGTGAGCTCTTAGCTTCTCTACAGTCGGCTCAGCGGTGCCGCACATGTAACAAACAAACATGGCTCAAGCAGAAGCCTATATTTGTTCGGTTTACGCAGCTCGAGTGATATAGGCCTACCTTTTCCAGTAGTGTAACCAACTAAAGACAAGCACAAACATAAATACCATGTGTTCACATGAGCAGTCCCTCAGTCAAATAGGCACTAAATCCGGATTTTTTATTACAAAGATTCAGTGTCTATTCGTACGGCGATCGATACCGTACACTTTATAGGGTTAGGGTCAGTTTTTTATTAATACGTCAAATCGTGAGTATTTTTATTTCTAAAAGCTAATCGAAGACTGACTGGCACACCCTAATTGCCTAGTCTATCGGTGAATAAAAGCTGCACCTAGTACGGCGACGCACGTCCCGTACACAAAGAAGTATAACCTAAACTGTGAACACGCACAAACAACAGACCTACACACACATTCTACGACAACAGAACATCAATGTCACTCACAATTCGCACTCGAAACTCAAAACTCAACTTTATAAAACGCAAAAACTACAAAATAGAAATATAAAAAGTAAACAAAACAAATTTGGCTCCAATTCGGACTTGAAGCTGGTAGCGTGCGCTGCCGTAAGCTGGTACCTGAAAAATTAAATACTTTCGTACACACAGTGTGCACGTAGAAAATTTCTGTGCAGACGTGAATCCACATTTCCGATGAGGCACAACACCCCGGTGGTTTTCACACAGCTGTATTTTCCAACCAGCCATAGCATGAAATGTAATGAGTTCTCCCAAAACGGACAAAAGTGGTAAGAAAAAGTACAACACTGCAGAAAAATTTAGCACGAGCTGTCCAAAACTAGCTGTAAGCATTTCATCACACAATATTTGTACTCGGTCGCAGTCCGCTTAAATCTTGGTGTGATATCTCGCAAAACACTCCATATGGACTCCAACATCACACTTTTTAACATTTTGCTGACACTGTATCTTCCAGACGTGACAGCGTACACATATACAAGTAGATTACAGGTGTTATTATTACGTCACTTTGTTAAGCTCTTTCTTACTTATTTCCATATTACTCTTAATGCTCCACTTCCAAAAGCATAACTGTTTTGTTTTGTATGTTAGTTGACATTTTTCGTTACTTAAACTACAACCACTAACTGTCACTGCCCAGCTGGTGCCAGTCACTATAAGTGCAGTGAAACGCTAATGAGTGCCAGCATTTTCTACCACACATTCCATATGAAGAAATGTAGTAACAGAAGTAAAAAGATGATATGACTGCCAGGGCCAGGAGAAACAGCCAACATTTTGCTGACACTGTATCTTCCAGACGTGACAGCGTACACAAATACAAGTAGATACACAGATAATGAAGTGTTTTTTTTCAGCTAGCCTATTTATCCTGTAGTTTAATGCAGAACATAAATGAGAAATATAAGACATGCCAGAACTACAGTGGCGCATCGGTGGCCAAAAAGCAGAAACATAGTATGCAGTGAGAGGTGCCACACACTCGTTGAACTCAGAGGCACAAAACAAATTACAATGACGGTCTACTGCTGAAGGAGGTGCCGTAGCTGTTGAAGTAATAGCGGCGCAGGCCAACATCATTCAGATGAACACCATCGTGAAGGAAGAGATCCTGCCGGGATGCGCCCAAACTGATGCCGAAGCAGCTGCACCTGAGTCAGAGGACGACCAGGTACCTGAGATGGACTGTAGTGCTGAATGCGGTCCTGAAGGCTGGAATTGACATAGGTGATCTGCTCATGGAGATCCTTATTGCACAGAAACCACAGCAGCTAACTTACAACAATGACATGTGGATGAGACACCGATGCAATGTAGCAGATTAGAGCCCACATGTGATCAACAAGTTCAGGAGGAGACAGGTGGCACAGATCATTCTCACCAATATGCAGAACGACAATTGACGGTCGTGGAGAGCTGGTCAGTGCTGGCTGCAGGTGGGTGACAATTGATCCATCGGTTGTCGGACTGCAGTCGAAGTGAAGCGCCACCACGAGCAAAGGAGCGAACAACGGCATCTCTGTGAGGGAAGCCCATGTTGGAGAACTCAGAGTGCTCAGTCATGAAATCCTGCAGGCGCCTGACGTACGAATGACCTATGAGTACAACACAATGTTGTAATGACTGATCTGTGGATGGTAAGAATTGATGTGCTCTCGGATCATGTTGTGGTCAATCTTATTTGGCGGTGAAGCTTTCCCACGCCTGTCAGTAGTTAGTGCAGGGGCAGAAATGTCATCGGCTCTCCTTTGCTTAGCACGTACGAACTCTGTAATGACTGCGTCAGTCTTCAGACCGAGTGTTCGCATGAACATTGTTTTGCACACTGGAGTCTTCCCGGTACCCTGAGGTAAGGCATATGTCAGCGAATGCTGCCTTGACTGCCTCCGGGAATGTGGGTGTTTCCGTCGTTTAACGCTATAGATGTTAAAATGACCATCAAGCCTGACTCTCATCAGTTATTCGATCATAACAGCGAAGCCGACAGGGACCGCAGCCATGAAGTAACTTGTACTTTTCAAGATGTACACTTGTTCTCTGCATTTCGGTTCGACATCTTTTCCTGTGCAGTAACACAACAAACATCATGTTATTTCTGCATTATTATTATTATGCCCCCTCAATCCTGTACAGGACACACTAAAATAATCCCTGTAGTCAATATCCTCAAAACCTAGTTACCATCCATGTCAATCCTGTTCCTAACGCTCAGCCACATCGGACCTCTGGGACTTTAGAGAGAAGTAACATCGTTCTACAGTAATGCTCCGAAACATACTGCATCATACCATTTTCTTTCAGTGTGTTGTGATGGACTATCTTCATGCACATTGTGCACGGAGTCAACAGCCGGATCTAAGCACGGCTTGACATCAGCACGCCGATCTCGATTCAGCAGGTTTTCAGTGCTGCAGTTGTTGTTGCCATTAGCCAAACTGTCTAAATATTGCTCTTTATAAATTTTCTTGCCCAACTCTACTAATTGTCGGCTTCTAGATAGCATTTTTGTCACTAAAACACTCAACACTCGCTCATAAACAAATACCGATCGTCAACAAAAACAAACAGTCACGTGACCGACAAGCAGTTATGCTATTGGCTGGAGGACATACTAGGTTTTATTACAAGACATGCTGGGTTTCACCACTGAAATTGGACCAAGTGACTGGACTTACTAGGTTTTTCCATGTCTGTATCTCAGCAACCAGTAGTACAATTACAACACTTCCTTGACAGGATGGTAGGGCAAAACCTAGCATGTGCATATCTGCTGTTAACTCATTTTCTGCATAAATGCGACTTACTAGGTTTTTCCAATGGATGGCAGATATGGACTCCAACATCATACTTTTTAACATGCGGCTGGTTCACATCAATTATCTTCTTTTCAGCTGACGACCACCGTTTGGCTTTGACAACTGGTTCAGTGCCAGAGCGATTGGATGCGATGGTCACGATACTGTTATCGTGCCAGCGGACCACCTTAACATTGTTCGCTGTATCGAGCCTGTAATCGTGAGGTTCACGTGGCAACTTGTTCAGTTGTTTCAAGTCTGCAACGGGGCATTTTTAAATCCTGTTGGCACGTATTGTACCTGTAGCTTCCACTCCTTTCTTTGACAGAAAATCCATCAGCTTCAATTAAGTAAACAGGTTGTCAAAGTACACGTGATATTTCAGTGACATATCAAGCTCAGACAGTAAATCCACGACAACTGAGCCACCCATTCCTAGACCTAGCATTGTGGGAGTCGTATTTGCTCTTTGGTATGGGCCGTACTGCATCAAGTAACCAGTGTTTGTATTCAGGCACCAAAGTTTACACCCGAACCAAATCAGTTTCCCCCTTATGCACTTGTATTTGGCGACAGTCTCGACAAAATGAGAAGAAATAACTCTGGGGTCACTGCTAGTATAGTAACAGTTTAGCCGCATGACTTTTTGTGAATATCTGTCAATACAGCCATTAATGCAAATGCCGAATGGCTTCACTTTGTTATGTGAATCAGTATGCCAAATGAAGTTAGGTCCACATGCAAAGTACTCGTGCCTATGAAGGCGTCTTCCCTGACGAAACTGAACTGATGCTGTGTCTAGGTGACGGATAATAATAATATGCACATGTTCTCTTCTGCAATTAATTACAGATGCAGCACATTTTGTATGCATCCAACGGTACCCATGAAGCATGAAGCATGAAGCATGCCTGACTTTTATATCTCGTTGTGAACAAAATCCACAACATCTGTCACATCAGCAAAACCAATGCATATGTGCAAGCTTCCACTTCAACGTGCACAAACTTGCTTCAGTACCATGACAATTAAGTAACAAACATCGCATGTCAGTGTAAATAAACAACTGGGCCAAATCAACACAATGAACACACTATCAACAGTATCAATCCGTGTCTAGTCTACAGAAGCAGACACTTTAGTCTTGACGTCCAAGCTGAGCAGTTTATTTACTGTCAGAACTCATGTTGCCCACTAGTACTGCAGATCAGCTTGTGGTCTTCCGAGCCTGTACATTACAGAATAGCATATCATAGCATTTGAATGATTCTAGAAATTCATGTTTAGCCTGGCATACAGTAACTGTTCACTTACAAGTGCTGCTTATACATCTGGTCATGTTCGACTTGCTCTAAATGTTTCGGCTGTCACTTGTGCACTGATGACATGAGTCGGCAGGTCAATGGCATAGAAGAAGGTCAGAAGCTGAGCATCCGGGTGCAGAACAGTTTTTATGCAGTCTTCTACGGTGTATTTCAGTTTATCACCGCCCTTACGCTTTGGCAGTCTATGGCCAGCCTTTTCGATAATGTTCCAAGCACCAACAATCTCCTCCTCACGACAAAAGTCCGAACAGACTTTCACCAGATCATCCAGTGGCAACATCCCGGTTTTATCAGTTATGAAACACAGCAGCTTGGATTTCACCACTGCATTATCGCTCAAGCCAACTGATGCCGGATTGTCCAACGTCCATAGCATCCATACTTCAGTTAAAAGTTTATCAAAAAAACAACTTTACTATTTTGGACATTTTAGTACACTGCTATAACGAATCGAAAGCTGACATTTTCCCGTTAATAGTCTAGAGCAAATTTTGCCATTTGAAAGTTCATATATGATTTCCTATTAGTGTCTTAAATCACATTTTTGCCTACTCCACTTGTGTTTGACCTGGAAATTGAAGGTCATGCTGTGGGAATATTGAGGCAAAATTTGGCACCAAAAAAACGTAATCATCAGGGTACCACATGGCGAAGAAACAATAGTCATAAATTACTGCACAAGTGTCATGGATGGACAGACAGACAGACAGACAGATGTACAACGACTAGGACCGCAGTATGCATAGCATAACACAGTAAAAACTAGTTTAGGCTAATTTATTTTAGTTTACAAGGTGCACCTGAGCCATTATGGCAAGTTCTTGGTTAACTAGCAGAGTTGGCTATTTGAATATTTCCAACAGATACTCATCTGAAAAAAATTGCACTAATGATCACTTGATCTGTATACTGCACCAAAAGCTCAAGTCGATCAAGTCACTTAACAAAAAAAACAAGTTTAAATATTCTTGCATTTTCAGCCAGCTGGTGACTTTCTTTCACGATATCTCTCTCTGATTTAAAAGGAGAGATCATGATAGTTATCTGCTGCCCTCGTGACACTGTAAATAAACAGCATAAATGTACATAACAGTAATTAACAAATGCAGTTCCGTCATAACAATAACAACAAGTATAGTTTGAATTAATTTTGAGTTGCTCACAAGTCTACCACATTACTCCCTGACTGTACAAATGTATGCAGTGTGAATTTCAACAGTCATGATACTACTGAAATAGTACTAAGACCTGGGCTGTCAAAAAGGCAAACGGCAGAAGTTTAGAAGCTACTCATAATCAGTGGCTCTGTAGAATTATTGGAACAGCATGGTAACTAAACTAATAGGATGTTAGAAAGACAAAAAAACATTACAGCGATCAATCAAGCCTTGTTTTCGTCACACACAGGAAATCAAATCAAATTTCAAATCAAATTCATTAAAAAGCAGAAGGACCAAGTAATATAAAATCATATGCTAAGTTGTAAATTCTGACAAATAAGAAGAAAGGTCATGTTTTTTTGAGCCGTGACTTAAATGTGAAGAGTGTTGGTGAGCTCAATCAACAGCGAGCACAATCAACAGTAGGTGTGCCCTTTTGCTTGTGACCATAGAACAAGGAAGTTGTCACTGGCTCACAAGCTACTTCTGGTTTGCATGATGACTTTAAGGCATTTTTCACAAGTGGACTGTAAACCAGTTCATTGGATTGCTGTACATGAGACATCACCCTCGAATCTGTGACTTCCTCTGCTGAATATCCACTTGGTTCGGGAAGATCAGCGACAGCTTCTACTGTCTCCACAGAAGTTTCAATGACATGACGCTGGCTGTGTCATTGCCATCTCTTTCTGATAAACGTTCATACCAAATACAACAGTACCCCTTCTTCTTTGCTGATAAATGTCCTGTCAAATTGCCGCCATTCACTGGTAACTTGTTTCTCGGCAGCTTCAAGTACCGACGCAGAGTCATTTCTGGAATACCATAGGCTCGACTGGCAACGCTTGTCTTTAAAGTTTTTGCACCTCCGAATCGTGGTCTCACTAAAACATGTCGGCGGGATGCTAGGACAGATGCTGTGACAGAAGTGTAGGGTAAATCCAGGGTTGCGCAACGGCCCGTTTATCTCTAAAGTCCACAAATTTCAATTCAGGTCAAAAGGTTCGAGTCCACATAGTGAAACCAGTATACATTTACTGCAAATTAACTGCAACACAACTAATTCACACGTCAAGTGGCATACCTTACCAAGAACGGCATTAGAGGCACGGTAAAAATTCCAGTGAACATTTGAATATCTAAGTGAACACTACACTGGTCCAATGTATTTACTGCATACGCCGAAAGTCGTACACAACATTCAATGTTGATTTTTTACTCCTCGCGCGCTACGTTCCTAACGTAGCGTAGAGGAGTATATGAGAACAATGTAATA
>Ga0209679_1001399_pt1 | contig 10317 bp, 5 predicted proteins | sample WorMetHEROISLAND_4_FD_187408 | JGI IMG/M metagenome (GOLD analysis project Ga0209679, IMG submission 187408) | Marine gutless worms symbiont microbial communities from Max Planck institute for Marine Microbiology, Germany - Olavius sp. 2 HERON... ...
ACCCTTTTCGTGACGATTTTGCTTGATTTAGTTGACTTTTGAGGGTGTTCCGCAGGTGTAATATGTAATATACAATGAAGCAATAAGATACTATGTACAATGCAAACGAGACCACGAGTTAAAAACTAATCGACATTGCATGCTCGTCAGTAAGTAAAATGACCATGAAAAACGGTGTGTGCAGAACTACTTCTGGTCGAATATTCCGAAACTGCAGAAATAAAAAAATGACCAAGACCGCCACCAAGACCAAGACATTGGATCGCAACTTTCGCAAGACCAAGACAGTAACCAGACCGTCAGTGACGGTGTAGCTCATTCCATGATGTAGACATTACATCTAGCTGCCTGACACTTGTACTGGAAGGAGAGTGTAACGGTGCTTTGTAATGTGAGTGCATGTAGAGACAGAACGTCAGAAGGTACTGTATAGCAAACATTTCGTGACGTTGCAGAAGTGCCCATATGTCGTGACCTTTGATCTTGACGTTGAGCACACCCTGGATGCGGGCTCTTCGGGGGACCATCATGTGCAAGTTTGGTGGCGATCGAGTCATGTTTGTGGTAGAAGTAGCGACTTGCATGTAAAAGTTTACAGACAGACAGATAGACGAACGACGGACGCCTCGCGATTGCATAAGCTCATTCCAATGGAATGAGCTAAAAATGCGCCTCAAGACCGTCTCGAGACTTCCCATCTCTGAAAGTGGTTCTGGAGGAACGTTCTCTGTCACTGAAGTAACTGGCAGAGATGAAAATACTGGCTACCAGTAGGTTGCCCCAGTCAGGTTGTCACCAGGCGAAGCCCGCTGAAGCTGGCAGACATGGACTAGAGTAGGCTGAGCTGGGCCTGCCAGAACAGTGAACAGTCCAAATAATTTAGGCCAATGCACAGGTCTGGTGTCATCAGCTTTAGAATGCCTATGGCTGTCTAACATGAGCATAGGAAGTTACACATTACAGATAGGGAATTAAATTGTTATGCTATGTTAAGACTTCAGTTGGACATGACTACAATATTGGAACACTATGAAAACTTAACTGAAGTATGTCGAGACCAAATCTTTACACTTCACGAAAAAGTTACCTTTAACAATATTTGTCACTAAGAACGCAAAGAAACTATAATTTACACCCAAAGTATGTTAACTGTGATTTTAGGCAGCATTTAACTTTTATATGCATCACGAATATTTATTAACCTATAGAATATTTATAATTTTTCCGCCACTTTCTGCGTTTTTCTGGTCTTTTGTAGTCAGTAATTAGCTACCATTGTGAGATTCTGCTTATTCAACTTAGCAACAAGATTTTCTACGCTTGTGCCACATATATCTAGTGAATTCTATAGAAGCATAAAATTTGAAATACTGTTCAGTTGTAGTTGGCATGTGTTAGATGCAGGCTTAGTTAAATCTCTGTAGCAATATGGTATAGTCGCATACTAGTATGCCGTGGATCGTGGGTTCCAAGCTAGGGTACCACTGGCAGTGTGGAGTCGTACAGAATTTTGTAAAACTGACGGTGTTCCAATATCGTAGTCTTTCCTTTAGTTGTTTTCTGTAGTTTTTTGTCTTCATGTGTAGGTGTGATTGCTTGCTGATGATGGGAGAACTAGCACATTCCAGAGAGTATTTGAGCTTCAGATCTAGCGTTCCATTGCGAAAGGTTAAAATACGTTTACTTTTGTTTTAAATAAGATCTCTGTACAACTTTTATACAGATACCAGCATACAGCATATACAGCCTTAAAAAAATGAAAAGATACAAGTCTGTCGCATTTCATAAATATGCAGCTACAAAAATTTTCATCTCATTTGAGCTGCAGCATTGCTGTAAGATGACAAACTTAGCACTGTCTGGGTTGGGTTTTTGCCATTGCAAAGTGTTTTTGCCAGGTCAGTGGAAAAAAACTGGTAATAACTGGCAAAAAGTTTAGTATATAAAATTGCATAGAAATACTCTGGTCTGGATGTGCAGTATTAGTATAAACCGTATAACGGTATGAACTTTTTTTGGCTAGTATGTAGCTTAGGGCATGCAAAGGATGGGTTAGAGTCAGACGTCATGGTTAGCGTTGGGATTATGGATAGGACTAGGGTTAGTGTTACGATTAATATTAAGGAAACGTTAGGGTTCTTTCATCACCTATTCTACATTGTTTTCAGTGTGGTGTAACTGAATTTGTACCCCTAAACCACAGTCATGCCAACATATTCAACAGACGGGGATTTTTCACTTTACCAACAAACTTCCGTCTTTAAGTGGTCAAGAGTTCACTGGCAGTGGCAACAGTGTCCAACTCCAGAGCTAGTAAATACCACTACCAGAAAGTAAACAAACAGTTAAGAAGAAGCAAGATTCTACCAACTAAATTCATTCAGTCAAATGCAAACAAATATCGAAGTTGCAGTAATAGGTGAGAGCCAGGGCCCCCGTGGTCGACCACTGCATATGTCGTAAAGTTTCATCGACTAGTGGACGAAATAGTTGACAACTAGTCGACCACAGAAATAGTCGATTGTGGCAGCCTTGTCCGCAGCATTGGCAGTGGGGGAGATAGGAAGCTTTGGTCTGAGCAGATAGTTGCATGCTGCCTCTGATCACCAATTTGTCCTTTCATGGTTGCCGCTACAATGGTGAGCACAGGCATATGTCTGTGTGAGAGACAGATCGAGACAGGGACATTGTTGACATGATATTGTGGCCTGCGATTGCTGATTCAGACACAAGTCTGTGGCCTTGGTGGCCTGTGGTCGGCCACTTTCATCACTTATTATCCATGATAATCGATCATCAGTTTTATAACCGGTAACTAACCAGATTCACAACCCTAGTTATGCACATATCTTCTGTAAGTAAAATTTCTGTAAGTAAAATTTTATCACGTTACAGTCCATGTTGTCTGTTTGTATCCTGGTCATATTTTGGCCAAAGAATAAAGCAAGAAGCAGGAAAAACTACACTACTTGTCACAAGTTCACAACCAGGCGCTTGCATTCTTTTTTATCAAATGTTGTATCCTGCTCATATTTTGGCCGAAAAATAAAGCAAGAAGCAAGAAAAACTACACTACTTGATACAGCCAGCCGTGCACATTCTTGATCAAATATTGTCATGTGCCAAGACAGTACCATACCACAGTTAAGTGCTACTCCGTGATTAGGTGAACATAGTAATCACTGTTGTCTTTTACTTGAAATATGTTTGTTCTCATTGTAGATATGTGTGGATGGTGGGAGGCATAAAGAGTGGACCGTTTATGACGTTGGCTCAAAGTATGTGAGATGTCCATTGGTCTGCATGCCACCAGTTAGTGGTAGGGCTGACGTCTTTTTCAAGCAGCTGTTGGGACTGTCTGCGTCCGGCTATCGTGTTATTGCTGTAAGTTGACAAATAGTGTCAAAAAACTTCTGTGTTACTGGAGAGAAAATAGCTTCTGATTCTTGTTGTATCGTTTGTTGCAGTAGGCAGGTGTTAAAATTTGCCACCACCATTAGCACTTTTGGTTTTGGTTTAAGTGGCCAATTTTTTGTTACATGTGCTCATAAAGTGAATTTTTGGAAATTGTTAGAGCAGCCACTTTGTACCTTGCCCTTTCTGTTGCTCAGCCAACAGTGTCAAGGCACTGAATGGTTAGTTGTTAAACTGAGTTATTTATGGACATTCACAAGAATACAGTTTTTTAAATATTGCCTGTTTAGAGCCACACTGGCTGTTAATAAAGTCAGCCGTCTAGCCATTGTGGATGAGTTGTTGAAGGCTGAACACTTGAATATGCCAAGGACTTTTCTGTGCAAAATCTTGTTTGTCTTTTTATTATTCTTCTTTACCACAGCTATAGAAAAGTTGCTAATGTATATCATGATGCTGCAATTCGGGGTGTATTGACAAAGAAACTGATTTACTTGTTACCTTCGCCGTCACTTAGTGATCGGAGAAGGTATTGTGTAGCTTATCGTCTGTCTGTCACGCTTTCGTGCTGTGTGTGTGTATCCGCCACATTAGTCTCGGCAGTGAAGGTAATGCGCTGTATCCAGTGCTGTCTAGTTTTTTGTCTTGTGTGCATTTCATTGCAGATAGCTCGTCATATTTTCGTATTTCAAATTATGTGCATTACAGTAGTTTTTTGGCAAACTTATAGGCATTTTACTTCGTCTGTTTTAGCTTGAATATCCAGTGTTCTGGACATGCCGGGAGTTCTGCGAAGGCTTTGTACGACTTCTAGATCATCTCGGCATTGATCGGGTAAGGAGTGCCTTGGTGCAGTTCCGTAATTTGAAATTATCACTGAATTATATTAGACGTTATTATTTGCTTTGTTTTTACTTATCTGTTGTAGTTTATAAAAATTTAAACACTACAGACTTTCGTAGAATAGACACACCAGTTCGATATTGAAGGAACATTTGTTAGTTATGGCCGCCCTCACGATGTTTTCGGGTTGCCAAATTTCAGGGAGAAGGGGTCCCCAAATTTCAAATCAAATTTTATAAATCTGGGTCACCATCAAACATGTGGCAAGGGTTGATGACGATCGGCCAAGCGACCTCGGAGATTAGGTTGTGAAAAAAGAAAGAAAGAAGATCTAAACGCCAGCCATAAGACAGAATAGCGGCGGCCAGCTATAGCTGGCGGCCATAATGAAGAGTGACATTGAGTGACATGGAGAAGACAGAGAACAGAGGAGGAAGTTACTAGCGGCATCTGTGGCTGAAAGCGGCTGGATAATGAAGACCTGACCTCACCTCATTAACCTGACTCGACAAACTTACATTTTATTTTAAAGACAGTAAACTCTCACCGTGGAGAAAAATAGGTCAGTAATCCCATTCATGAATTCTTTTTTTGTATCGTGTGCATTTATGTAAAGAGCCGGACTTTACTTTGTTTGGCATTGTCATTTTCTTGAGAACTTATTCGGTTCTCGTACAGTGGTAAATATAAATTAATTTCTCACTTGAGTGACATTTATTTGTTTGTTTAATTATAGGTGCATCTGTTTGGTGCTTCACTCGGCGGTTTTCTGGCACAGAAGTTTGTTGAACACACAGCTCGAAGCCATCGGGTGCAGTCGTTGATCCTGTGTAATGCTTTTACCGACACTGAAATCTTTGACCAGACAGTTGCAGCACCAGCGTATGTCAGTCAGATATTTGTGGACTCTATCATTGTTTCAGCAAGTTCAGCATTAAACAGTAGGTGTAAGTGGTCTAGTGGTTAGATTATCGGACTCGTAACTTTCAGGTTGTGGGTTCAAATCTCATTACGGGCCATTTGCAAGCAACCTTGAGCAAGTTGCTAACCTGTGATGTGCTCAGGTCAACTCAACCTCATACCTTTGTGGGACGGGAAATGAATAGTAGCTTACAAGCTACAGGGTGAAGGCCTAATGTGGCTGATCGGGGCAGTGGTATGTCTGTGTGCTGCACCACGGGTCCAGTTGTTCGCTAGCACGAGCAATGGATAGCCGCATAATGCACCGCGGTATCATTAGCTTATGCCAATCAGCTACCACTTCCGAGATTGTAAAGCACTTCTGGTCACGAGTCTGAGTCGTGTAAGCAGCACTATAGCAAGTACTTTTACCTCTTTACCTTTAAACAGTCACCGACTCATATTCAGGTTATTACTGGCATATGGAGCCAAAGCATTGCAGAATGTGATCTGCCCCAGTGGACTTGGCTGGAGAGAACTGTTGAAGAGATATACATCTATCAGAATGTAAAGTTGTCAGCGGATTGCTAATGCAGCTGGACATTCTGTAAACGGGTGTAATGTGTGTTAGTTTACAGCACTTTCTGAGGCAGAATGGATTGGTGGATGAATCACTTAGATAGTGTTATGCTTCAGTGAGATTTCTATGTGTTGTCCATAACATAATTATTCTAAAACACGAAGGTGTCTTTTCTGTCTAACACTTCTGCATGATTTCACTGTCGCGTTCGTGTGTGTTCGTCCGATATGTAGTTGGTGTCTCTTTTTTGAGTTGATGTGTTGTCATAATTTCCTTATCTTGTAACCTTAGTTGTCTTTGTCACTTGCTTGCTGAACATTTCCGCTATGAACGCATTTATTTGCAAAAAAAATTGCGATAAGATACGACAGAAATACGAATAATAAATGCAAAAGTCATGGAACAGTAGATGCTGAGTTTAAAAGTTGCTAAAAAGTTAGCATTGTCTGCATCTTCTACAACTGTCAGAGATGTTAGTAGTGTCCGGACATTCCAAGTTGGATGATTTACAGTTTCCTATTATAGATAATTATTGGAGTGGTACCAAGTACAGTAACAGATGGTTTATAAATGCAAGTTACGGTTTGAGCTTTCATCCAACATTGACATTTTTGGCATAACACAGATGCTAAAAACTGACGTTTTTGTCATTTTTGTTGTAGAAACTGATTTTTAATAGTTTTGCCTGTTATGTCATGTACAGTTTCTGGCTGTTACCAGCTCTCGTTCTGAAGAGAATGGTTATTGGCAATTTTGAGCAAGGCAGTCATGATGCTGAGATGTCTGATGCCATTGACTTTGTTGTTAATTGTGTAAGTGAGATTGCCACTTTGTTCCTATCTTTGAATTTAGGAATATCATTTTGGGATTTTTGTTATCTTTAGCATTATATTGTCTTCTATTTTGACGTGTGTTATATAGCTGGTGCTATTACTATCTGTATAGATGTAATGGTAGTAAGACATATCAAGCAGTTGTGCTCTTTGTACGCTGCATGCATCATATGTGCCGCAAGTTAAAACACAGTATAGTGAACATGTGCCCATAAGTGTTGGGGAGACGACATTAGCCGGCATGGCTGTGTGTCACTGTGTTTTGTGCATATGTACAAGAATAACGTAATAACACATTTTCATTTTTTGTACGATATCATGTGCCTGTGAAGAAAATGCAGATGTCACTTCTGTACCATTTTTTCGATAAGACTAATGCTTGCCATTGGGCTGCTAGTTTGTACAGTGATGCTATGTTGATATTGTGGCATAACAAAGGCTGTAAATAGCTGGTTTTGTCATTTGAAGAGTCATTGATAGTGATCGGAACGGTACCTTGCCCTTCTACAATGAATAGAATAGATTAAAATACAGTATAAGTGGCACTGTTATATTAAAATGTCTTGTGATCCAGTGAACAGATCTGGATCAGTCTGGCTGTTTGTTAGTGAGTCGGATGGACAAGAAACTGGTTATATAGCTGCTGTTAAGTCTGTTGTGAATGTGATGTTGACAGTTAGACAGCCTTGGCCAACGTGAACTTTCATCACGGCTAACATTAAACTGTCGTTCATCGTCCGTTGCCACACATCTCGTATCCCGTTTGCCAATTACAATTATTGATGTGAGTAACCAGTCAAAGTTTGTTTGATGCTCATCCATCATGTTGTTTCTGAAACTGTCATTTTGGGCAATTGTTTTTGTGCTTACTATAGTGACTATGTACTTTTTACTTCTCGCGTGCTACGTTCCTAATGTAGCGAAGAGGAGTACATGAGAACAATGTATATATTGAGGACCGACCGACCAATGACCGACAACCGACCTCCATTTTCGAAAATATCGAACAGTCATATCTCTTCAACGGGTCATCCGATCCACTTCATTTTTGGTTCTAGGGTAGGTTTTTTGAGGTCGGCGGATTGAATGGTGCTATTTCTGGTTGGACCAAATCCAAGATGGCGGCCGTCAGCCATCTTGTATAATTTTGAACGTCTCTGAAACTGTTCAGCCAATCCAATTCGTATTTGGTTGTAGGGTAAAAGTATAGGAGAAAATAATGCGCGAGGAGTTATTAGATTGATCACAATGTAAAACATTTCTTGTCTTCAGTGCTTTGACGCTGTTGATTGGGTGTATAAATCCAGTTTGTGACGGTTCCTAAAAGTACACGTTTATGGACCCAGTCTACCCTGATGTAACACAGTTCTTTATCACGTGAATTGCTGCATACATATGAACAGTGCACACGTGTTTGTTATTGCTTTTTCTTGTGATGACTTACAAGTAATTTAAAAGTGTAGCCTATTGAATATAATGACTTCAGTATACTGTAGATTCATTGTAGCATGTAGCACTTTTGATGTCAAAATGATATTATCCAGAGCTGCAGTGTATTAGTGCTAACCTGGTGTAACCTATCTGGGATTAACTCTGGAAAAATGGACCGGTTAAAGAAAAACCGAGTGTGTGCGTGTGTCTGTGTGTGTGTGCATGCGTGTGCATGCTGCATGTGTATTTGCAGTGTATTAGTTACATTAGGGTGCATATAAGTTTCATTTGTGGCTGTGTGTAGTATATGTGGCTTCTGGTATTAGTATTTGTAGTAGTATGACTTAGCGGCATGATGTTTAATAAGTAAGTCAGCAGAGTTGCCTAAGTAGCAGAGTTATGTGAAGGTTAAGTGTAGTTATTAACAAGATGAGTCAGGCAAGGATGTCCAGATATGATTTCCAGAAGAGCCAAGTTTTGAGATGCCGGCAGAAGACCAATGTCAACAACAGCCTACCACTGGGTTTGTGAGGGTGTCGGGACTCACATTCGAGAGATCGTGGGTTTGACTCAAACTGCAATAGGTGATTGGTACTGGCTAAAGACAGTGATGCTGTGTGGCTGGGAAGGCAACCATTGCATGACAGAAAGTAATGATGACCTACCACAGAGTTTGTGCAGGGATATGGGCAGACACTGGACTCGGCACTCTGTAAATAGCATTATGGGAGTGTCTTCAGTTTTTAATAACATACAGCCGTGTAAGTAAGTAAGTAAGTAAGTAAGATTATTTCTAGACGGCGCAGTTAAAATAGTTCACACTGTGCCGTGGCCCCACTTGTCTTTAGTGACCGCCGGAACCGACTGTACGGTAAATCAATGCCTCTGAGATGTGGCGGTAAACTGTTCCATAGCCCAGGACCTGCAGCTGCAAAAGCTCTGTCACCAAAGGTGCTGTGGGTCCGGGTAATGGCACTTGTCCGTGTATGATGATGATGCAGGTGAATGACAACAGTGCATTATCTCAGAGTGCCAAGGATGCACTGTACAAATCGTACCCTGATGCACGTCGTGCTCACCTCAAGTCTGGTGGCAACTTTCCGTACCTCAGTCGGTCAGCTGAAGTCAACCTTTACATACAGGTCTGTTGAACTGATGGTGTTGATGGGCATTGAGTGTTTATGTAGTGCTGACAGCGGCCGTACATTGGCGTCAGTGAAAGTACACTGTGTCTCTACACAATGTTGTTGGCATCTGTTGAGCGTGACCCGCAATACCATTGTTTACTGCATTGTGCATAAACCAGCGTCGGTGCAATGGTAGCCGCCACATTGTTAAAAGTTTGATGATTTGTTTAGCCATTTCGAATCAGTGCACAAATGTTGTAGACAGAATGTCCGAAGCAGATACCTTGTGTTGCAGTTGCATCAAGCAGTAAAATGTTTCCCAGAAAAGTTTCCTGCAATCACAGCAACCTGAGGAAAATGGCTGTTTTCTAGTATTGCTTCAGAATACATCTGCAAAACAATGCTTACTTTGGTGGATGCTGCATGATTTTGAGTTTTATAGATACATTATTGTGCATTTACCTGTCATGCAATACAGTTGGTAAGAGAGTTCCGATGTCTGATGTAGTTGAAATGTCTTTGACAAGTCTGTGAAATCAGCTTGAAGTGTAATATTTGTTTGAAATTCTAGCTTAGTGATCACAAGCTAGTGGCACCGTGACGAAGCACACGGCCAGAAGACAAACACACCACCGTTAAATCTAGAACCTGAATGAACATCATAGTAGAAAATTTTGAAAATCAGTCGCTATTTTGATAAAGTTGATTAGTGGTTTTTAGGGCCGCCCGTTGCGATAGTGTTTCGCTGCTGTTTATTTCTTTTCTTTTCTTTCTTTTTTTTATTCAGCGCGAGAGCTCCGCGGTCTCTCGGCCAATCGCCGTGAAACTTTGTCACATGATCGGAAATGGGTGCAACTTTAAAAATTAGGTCCAAAATTCGAGGTCCTCCCCGCCCAAAAAAAAAATTGGGGCCGAAAAACGTACTTTTGTCGGCCCTATTTCGGACGACTTCACACTTCGATCGCAAATATCTCCGGAACAGAACAAGATATCGACCATCGGAAGACGGCGTTGCGAACTACGATCTCTCCCGCGTCTGCTGACGAAATCTGATGAACTTTGGTCCACAAATGGCGAAAATAGGACCGTAGTTTAGACCCACTGAAAATCGACTTTTTCGGAGAACGATTTCTCAGCAGTTAGGGGGCGCTACCATATCTACTCACGTAACGGACGAGCCACGTAGGGT
>Ga0209679_1001400_pt1 | contig 10315 bp, 1 predicted proteins | sample WorMetHEROISLAND_4_FD_187408 | JGI IMG/M metagenome (GOLD analysis project Ga0209679, IMG submission 187408) | Marine gutless worms symbiont microbial communities from Max Planck institute for Marine Microbiology, Germany - Olavius sp. 2 HERON... ...
CTCCTCACAATCTCGTTACGCCGAAGCTGAATAGCATCAGCAACACGCCAACTAGCCCACCGCAGTCGGCAGCTTCATGGTCACGTCGATTTTCGCCGACGTCGCCGACGTCAGTGACAAGTGGTACACCTCTAGACATGATGCTGGCCACAGACTTGACTAACCGCAAGACCAACGCGACTAGTGCTCTCAACACAGCGGCTTCTCCATCATCTGATGTCACTGGCAGTCCGAAATTTATCACACCCACCACTCAGCCAACAGCGAACGAACCTGTGACTGTGGTATCGCGAGAGCTGATACCTACTCCTCTGAGTAGCACTGACAGGTCACACGAACAGAAGAGAGTCGCATCGTCAGCTAACGTTTCTTCGGCGTCCGAAGAAGTCCTAGCAGGTACGCCAGTCAGTGTGAATAGCAGTACCAACGGCAAAGGATCCGCGCTTGGTCGTGTTTCGTCCAGGACAGAACCAACTCAGAGCCCCAGTACGACGTCTAAGGCAAATGACCAGGATAAGTCGAGTCTGATGGTTGGTCTGGTCAAGGTAAAAAGCCGGCACACAGGACTGATGATCGACTGTCCCATTCTCGAAACTCTCTACCAGAATGAAGATATCAAGTCTTCGTCAACGGCAGTTCGACAGAGCAGTAGTCACAAGGTGGTACTCATCAAGGCTGTAGTGCCGCGCTGGGCGTGGAATGGACGTGGACAGTTTACACCAGATTCATCGACGCCAATGTCTCCGTCGTCGACACGAACTACCGACCGACTTATTGTGGACAGCAGTGTGAACAAGAGAAAGAGTTTAGTTTCAGTGAATACGCAGACGTCCGACACCTTGCTGCCTGTCCGACGCACCATCTCTGAACACCGCAGTATGCCACCGTCACCGATTCCTGTCGTGGACACGCACATGTATGTACCTGCGCTACAGGACGAGTGTCAACTGATACCTTCTCCTAAGCTTTCTGCGTGCTTCGCTAGATGCAAATCTACTCCAAGGACGCCAACTGAACGTAACCTTCGGTCGCCTACATCCGCAAATCGTCTCCCTTCTTTGCCAAACAGCACAAGTTGCCCGTCGTCGGCGCGTGCTCAAAGCATGAATCTAATTTCAGCTGAAACACCAAATCCGGTAACATCTCCTGTATTACATGACAACATGCCTGCGATGTCAGAAATGCCTAAAGAATCAGAATCGATGGAGCGGCCGCCAGCATCGATGGAATATGACTCACTGATGGAAGATGCGATCGAAAATTTGAAGCTTGACTTGCAGTTAAGCAGCAGCGGAAATAACAGCGACAGCGAGTCTGTAGCAAATGAGAAGACCGCCGTCAAACGTTCCAGCGCTGAACGTTGCAACCGTAGCTCTTCGTCGTCGTCCGATGACATGGCGTCGAGCGGTCAGGGACTGCCGACACTCAACTGGTCGTGCGCCGCTAGCGCTGGAGCCACGTCATCGGAAGCCCTAGTAAACTTAAAGACATCGGGCAATATCGACGGAACGGCAGTATGCATAGGACAGTTGCAATCATCGCCATATCAGAAACCGACAAGTGCAGGCAGAAGTTTGTTCACGCCGCCGCCTTCACAACGTCGATCGCCTGCGTCGAACTTGGGCAGCGGTAGACCTCGCACTGACGACTCCGCTCGACGCAGGAGCGACAGTAAATGCCAATCCAGTCCAAAGAATTCGAACAGAAGTGACACAAAGGCCAGATCGACGCCGGACAGCTGTTCCCGCTCGAAACGGTCACCATGCCCGTGGAGATCATCGACGTCTAATGGCGTTGAACAAGAAAACTGGCCGGGACGCGATCTCAGCTGTCAGGACGGACATCTGTATGAGCATCAGCAGCAACGTCAGTACCCGTCGTCACAGCAACACAATTCGTCGACCACCCAGTACGCATCGAGATCGGACAGCAGTCTGTCTGATCGCTCGAAGTCGACCAACCTCGACTGTTACGAGATGACGAAGAAGACGTCACTCACGATGTCACCGGGAAGTCCACATACTGAACAGAGTTCGATGCCGCCGCCGAGTCAGCTGGCCACCAGCGGCGGGTCAGACACGTGCGCCACTGAACCGTTAGACGTCAACGTGCATCATCGTCAACATCATCATCATCAGCATCATCATCATCATTATCGTGCTACCGACAATTTCCGGTCAAATGCAGCCGATGGTGTTAAGTCATCCGCTCAGCACTCGAGACATAATCACCGCAGATCGACTCCTGTGAAGAAAAATCATGACCTGGAACCGAAATCCCAGATCCAAGAGCGCTATAAAGTGTCACCATCCGGCACCAAGAGATCCGGCGACAGACAGCGCAAACAGAGCACAGAAGCGACACGGTGTGGCGAGGTCGCACAGAGTTCCCATTCTACTGGTTCTATGGTTGTACCACGCAACGCTGCCACCACCAAGCGTCTACATTCGTCATCAGCAAGTCGCCACATGTCACGTGATGCCAGCGCAAACAAACGGAGTCCAGCTCGCGACATGGCTAGAGACCGACGAGCTTCATCGTCACGCGAACAGTACTGCTCTATAGGAGACATCCAGCGTCGAAGTCATGCCCACAGCGGGAAGCACTCGGCGTTTGACCGCTCAGACAAGAAGACCACATCTTCAGGCCGACGTCAGCGACGTCACAGTCCTTCGATCAGCGCTTCTGTGTCAAAGTCTGCTGGCAGCGTCTCACGTGGTCGTGGACGTCCGCAGTCGGCTCACGCCAATTACTCGACGTCTGCCCAGTCCAACTCGTATCAACCAAAACGCCCCGACAACCGTCCGTCACGTCGCCGTGATGATCATGAATCGAATACGTCGTTCTACGAATGTCATCAGCCCGTCGTCTACTGTTCGCCGCGTTCACGAAAACCATTTCCGCCGCCCATCTCCGACCGCTATCCCTCGTCATCTTTCGACCACTCAGCTGCTGCCGTTGTCAGAACATCTTTGGATGCCGAGCCAGTCCAGTACGTGTTCGTCCAGCGCCAAGAAGACAACGATTACGGCGAAGACCAGCCAGGTGCCCGTGATGGATGTCCACCGCCACCGCGTCGCCAGGATCATCTCTACCGTCTGACGCAGGCCAGCGTCGACAAGCCAGGCCACCAACGGCGCGGCAACGCAGCCACAGTCGGCGTCGGCGGTCGACGGCGCAAGAAGCTGCCGGCTACACAGGTAGTTGACGGCCAAGGTTGGTGTGCTGAACCGGAACTATCAGTGCACATCGCAGTGCCTTCAATCATCGAGAGACCAGCTTGGAGGTAGTGGCCGACGTACTTAGGTGTCGCAAATGAGAACAGACTTAAACATCTGCTGTTAGTTAACAGTTACATCACTGGGCACTTCTGTCTGCGCATCCTCGTTAACATCTCTGCTGCAATCTCAGTTTCGAATCTACAACCGCTTTATTGTTGACATCGCGTTGTTCACCGTCTACGATTAACTTTACTCCAGTTTGCATTTACGAATAGTAAGATGAAATCCAACGTCGAATGCACTGAACTTTATCTGCAACAGTGAACTGCTTTCTACTGTGAAACCGGAAAGATGACTTGCTAGCGTCAATGTCGCTCGATTTTCTGCAACGACATATATACGAATGTAATACACTGGTTTTGTGCGTAATCACAACGTCGCATGCATCGTTTACCTTCTGTCTGGCGACTGTCTGCTGTATTATAACTGAACATCTGCATTTCAGTGTCTGTTGTCATTTAAACAAGGATAGACGAACCCGAAGGCTTTCCGCGCAGTGGATAATAAAATCGATAAATAAATGCAGCCCGGCTGATAGCATGATCAATTGATCATGGAGAGGGCCAATGAGAGAATTTTGAGGACCGGTAAAATTATGTCAACATGTCCCTATTCAAACCGGATATTTTGATTATTTTTAATTAAGCCTTACGTAGGGGCCTCTGTCACAGTCCGGGTAAACATTACCGTCTCTATATCCATCTCATAGTGTAAGGCACCGGTATATTAGTGAACAATTCCGTGAAATTTGAACATTTTGTCTCTCCGTTCGTCCGTAATTTTTTTTTCTGGGATTATGTGATATAACCTTGACTTTTGACCTTTGAACACGCAACACCCAACTATAGATAACGTAGGCAATTTGAATTTGAAAATTTATTTCTGATTTTTTGTACGCCCGTATATGACATACAAAATTCAACTTATGGTATCACCCAAGTGACTATGAAATAACTTTCTGATGTCACTGCAAATTACCGATGACCTGATCTCAGTAACTGTTTTGTAACTGATTGCTTAAGTTGCATGATTTTTTCGACTTAACAATATTTTATGATATCTCTTAAATGACCTTTACCGTTCTCAAATCCACTCAACCTACATATCTGCACAACCTTATTTCTCTTCCACCTCTTCGAAGTACTCGCTTGTTATCACCATTGCTCAACCAACAACGCGCTCCTCTGAAAATCGCTAATCGCTCTTATTTTGATATATACCTTTGAACTTAAATAAAGATAGTGATGCTCGTCATGTAAAACTTTTATACCGTGCACGTTTGAACCACTACGAGCTTCCAGTTCGATTTACAAGATGACATACGGAACCGACGGATGGACGGACGGACGGAGTATAATACAACCTCGAGTGGGAGAGCCGCATATCGCTTTTAGCCAGAGCATTGGAGCTGAGCGGAGCGGGCTGTTTTACCGCTCCGTGTTAAAGCCCCATTCTGCGATCTCCGCTCCGCGACCTCCCGCTCCGCGATCCGCTCCGCTATTTTTTCGACTCCCGCTCACCACTCCGCTCCGCTCACGTAACATTTCGGCCCGCTCCGCTCTGGTACCGCTCCGCTCACACAAACCCACTCCATGCAAACGTATAGGACTAAACATAATTTCACTACTCTTTTGTATAGTAACTGTGAATGTTTTACAGTTAGACCTACACGGTAATGTAGGTTGACTAACCAGGTTAGGTGGGTCAACTACCTTGTCGCAAATTTCATGCAGTATAAGAATGCCAACAAGAAAGCCGTGCAGTCGCAAGGAAACCGCGCGATGCCGCAGCTGTTCTTTTCGGTTTAAAGTTCGCCGACAACATTCACTAGAAGCCAAGCTTCGAAAGCCAAGCCTCAGAGCTCCAAACATACCGGCGCAAAACAGAATTTAACCAAAAATGGCCATTCAAGGTCGTTCAAGGTCACGTGTTTTGGAATCAGTGGAAAGGCGATAAGGGACTAAGTAATACTAAATACTAATTAATATTGGCCTTATTTGTTAAGGTTCCGACGATGTAGCGTCTACGAAAGATCCGCAATTTTTCTGCGGATTCCAGATACTCTGCGGATCACGGTCCGCTTCCGCACATCCGCACATCTCCCCTGGTCACATGTATAAACAGACTCTACAGTAAGTATGTAACCTAATTGCTAAAAGCGCGATTCGCAATAGCGAAAATTTAACGCAAAATGGCCATTCAAGCCATTCAAAGTCATTCAAGGTCACGCATTTTGAGGTCAGTGGAAAGGCGACAAGGGACTAAATAATACTGTATATTTCATTTCATATGATGCCGAAGTGAGTCCTAGCATCCGAAAGCCCGGAAAATCGACGTTTTCGATTACCCCACTGTCGTTTGACGCTCCTCTCCAGGGAACCCCCGCGAATATCCGCATAAACATTGCCAGAAACTACAATCATTGGGCTACGTCTTCGTCGCTGATAGTATGGGTCTATCTTTATTCGAATTTTCGTGATGGGCTCCGAAAGACGCATGTGTTTTTAAACACAGTGCATAATGACCCTTCAAGGTCACCCAGGGTCGTTGATTTTGGTATCAATCTAAAGCGCGGGTGCAATTTCCTATTCATCAATAGTAACATTGATTCTATTTTACAAAACGTATAGATATTGCGGGTTTTCTGCTGAGAAGAGCGACTCTACCCCTATTCCACCCGAGTTTTGGGTGTTTCCTCTGGACTAGATTACCGATGCTGCGGCTCCGAGGAGCGAAGACCCTAAGCTAATTATTCGTGTAATTAATTTCGAACTTGTCCAACCTATATGCCCACGGTTCATCAACGTTGCGGATGAGCGGACAGACGGACGGACGGACGGCTTACGATAGCATACTGTGCTTTGCACTACGTGCATCGCACGGTAAAAATTATGAAAATTGGTTGCTTGTAGACAATGGTATAGCGAAAATAACAGGGAAACGTCTTTTTTTCTGAGACATAGTATAGACTGTAGACTCAACTGATCTGAAGACTGCAGAGTGCAGAGTACAGATTGTACAGAGGACAACAGGATTGAGCGGCCATGAGTGGCAGATTCTGCCCGCTCACCGCTCCGCTCCCGCTCCGCGACCTCCCGCTCCGCTATCCACTTCGTTTTTTTCCGACTCCCGCTCACCGCTCATCTGACTTTTTGGCCCGCTGCGCTCCGTTTTCCGCTCCGCTCCAATGCTCTGCTTTTAGCTGTGACCAGATATGTTGTTGACTGTATCAAAAACTGAAAGGACAAATACTGGGAAAAACAATTTAGCACATATTTTAGAAAGTATCGTTTGTGTTTTTCTATGGAATGTGCCTAGAAAACGGGTGATGCCGGACAGCAGCAGATCATGCATTCCATTCACAAAATTCGGCACTAAACACTCAGCATACAGGGTCAAAGTAAGTTATATAGGGTGCGTGCATGTGAATCGCGTTGCGCACTGATGATATATTGAAGGAATTCGGAGAGAAGGCGCTCGGCGAATACCGGACGACCGAGTCGACGCGGAGGTCTGAGAGTGTAGATGCCAATCATAGACGACGTTCTCGGCGCCATATCATTCTCTTTCGCTCTAGATCTCTCAGTGTTATTTCAGTTTGAAAGTTCTTTATTATTTTACCTCTTAAGCTCTTATTCAATTCGTAAGTAATCGTTTTAGTTTTATTCAGTTCTCCTCTTTGGAAATTGAACATTTTAGTTCTTATTCAGTTCCAGTTCTTGAGATTTTAAATTTTTAATCATTTTATATTCGATTTTTAATTCGAAGAAACAAAGCGTTTTAGTTCTCAGTTCCCACGAAACGCTTTAGAATAACGGTGGTCAGCAAGCAGGCAAAACGCCGTGAACGGAAAATTTAGAATGGTAATTTGTGCATTTTAATACTTCACTTTGGCTCGGCTTTTAATTTTCGTTCTAGTTTTGTTTCGTTCTAGAGCGTTCGTTTTTGTTCTTATTCATTTCTCGTTTGCAAAATCACTTTAGTTTTACTTCTAGTTCTAATTTCTCGCGAATTTTCGTTGTCAGTCATTTTCGTTTTCTTTTTCGTGTTCTTCATAAAAATAACGCTTATCTCTCAGCCTTTTCTTTCTTGATTTTGTGAACCTGTCGTCGGTGCAGCCAGTAGAACTGTCGCCGTCATGAAGAGTTACTGCTGATTCCGCTGCTCGCAGCCGTCGCGCGCCAATGATATCGTCAAACGCGCGTGTAATAAATTAGGCCGCTGGACAATGGAACAAACATACAGTATAGGCCTACGTCAGGCAATAGGAATGGGTACAACGGGAGGAAGTGGGCACTATGCTTTGATACAGCTTTGTGGGAAATTAATCTAATCTAGACGGCGGCGGCGGTGGCACGCAGTGGGTGGCCGGAGACTGGCGCTACCCCGCTGAACCACGTGTTTTGCGGTCAGGAATGTCATTCATAACAGCCGTCCAACAAGCTATATAAATAAACACGGGCCAGCTAAGAACGTGATTCTATATTTAACTTTCGGTACATACAGAGGTCAGTATAATAATCGCTACTGCAGAATCACGTCATCACGACCGACGGTAAGCGCGTCTACCACGGTAGTTAATTGATTCTTTGTGCAAAGGCCGTCGTATGGGACATGGTGTCATGCGACAATACTGGCAATATCTTAAGATTATTTATAAAAAAAAATTGCAGACAATTTGTTTAATGTTGTATAATCACTGACATAAAACATTAAATAAATTGCTTGCAGTTTTTTTTATAAATAATATTTGCGGTTTTATTAAGAAATAGAGTTTGGTATAGCTTGAAGGGCAGCCTCGGAATGTCAAAAAAAAACAAATTTAAATTGTTGCCATCGGCCTTTTTACATACGCGACGCTATGCTAGCGCGATCTTTGCGACAGCGACGTGTCCGTCTGTCCGTCTGTCTTTCCGTCACACGGTATTGTGCCTAGGAGAGCGAAAGCAGGATCGTGAAATGTACGCCATCTGCTATGATAGCCCCATGATTCTAGTTTCTGGCAAGATATGAGTCGTCGAAAAATTCGCAAGGGGTCACCCCAAAGGAACGTGCCAAATGAGGGTGGGGTAGGTTTTTTTTCGGCGATTTTCGACCAATATGTCGTCATATCTCGAAAACGGTGCATTTTAGACACAAAGTTACTATAGGACGGTAATAGGAAACCATATGCAAGCTATCGAATGGTGTCACCTTCGATGACCTTAATGACTCCTGACCCGGATTTCAAGGACACGGTAGTTTTAAAAGGCGAATATCTCCAAAGCGACGCATTTTGCCGACACAGTTACTATATAGGACGCTAATAGGAAACCATAGGCAAGCTATCGATAGGCAAGCGTGCTATACAGCTTACAACTCCAGTGCTCTTACATAAACCGTGCAAACGTTTCGCAAGCGTCGCGCGGGTTTGTCAGCGACAGCTGGCCTTTCTTGTTAAATTTACTTACGGCGTCAATTTCGGTTCACATAAGATGTTTCAGGCAGTAGCTATTAATATTCACGCCAAATATCATGAGTCTATCGTAATTCTCAACAGACTGCTAGAGTTACTGCGTTTTGTGGAAAAATTCAAAATGGCGGCCGTCGCCATCTCGGACTTTGTCGGAAGTAAAATCTGACGGCAAAGACTGTTTCTGGGACGCCATTTTCAATATCTTTACCAAATTTTGTCAGAATATGTTCAATAGCGATCAAGCTATGCTATGAGCGTTAACCGTATTCAAAATGTTGGCGTCCGCCATCTTGAATTTACTTCCGGTGTCAATTTTGGTCATGTGACCTGTTTCCGGTCGCAGGTGCTTATATTCCGGCCAAAATTCGCAAATATACCTCAAGCAGTGGCTGAGTTATTGTGTTTAGTGGAAATTCAAAATGGCGGCCGCCGCCATCTTTAAATTTGTCGGCACTAAAATCTGACGGGCAAAAACTGTTTCTGGGACGCCATTTTCTGTCTCCGTGCCAAATTTTGTGAGAATATCTTCGGTAGCGACCGAGTTGTGGGTGTTAAACGAAATTGAAAATGGCGGCCGCGTGCGCGCACGCAGTGCGAAATGGCCGTTCAAGGTCATTGTAGTTCATTGATTTCGGTACCATTCGAAAGCGCGTATGCAACTTCCTAGTGTGTCATATTGGTCATCAATAGTAACCTTGGTCCTATCTTGCCCGTTTCAGAGATATTGCAGGTTTTCTGTTCAGAACAGCGACCCCACCCCTATTCCACCCAAATTTTGGGGTGTTCCCATTGGACTACATTCCCGACGTTGTGGCTCTGAGGAGCGAAGACCCTTAGCTAATTACTTGTGAAATTAGTTTCGAACTAGTCCAACCTATATACTCGCGGTATCTCAACGTTACAGACAGACTGACAGACAGACGGACGGGTTATGGAATTTGCGGGAGTGGACAACGTGGCACGGTAAAAGATGGGGGTGTGGAAAACACAGGAGTGGACATATCGGCACGATGTGGCAAGGGTGGACAATGCAGGAGTGGACAATTCCGCACCATGTTGCAAGGGCTGGACTTTGCAGGAGTGGACAGTGCGGCACCATGTGGCAATACAGTGCATATCGGCCATTCAAGGTCTTCCAAGGTCGTTGATTTTGGCACCAATCGAAAGGGCGTATGCGACTTCCTATTAGTCATTAATAGTAGCTTTGGTCCTATTTTGCACTCTTACTGAGATACGGCGACTTACTGGCTGAAAATTGTGAATTTTCCTACCTCATTCTCATTTAACGCGCTCGCTCTGGGTAAACCCTTTCGAATTTCTGCATGAATTTCTTATCCCGAAAACTAGACTCTTTGGGTTATCCGCGGTGAAGATTTCGTGATCCAAGCTTGCGCCGTTTTCACTCAGTGCCAGCGTGTGACATACAGACAGACGGACAACCCGAAGGTAGCTAATACAGGGCTCTGCATAGAGCTATGCTGACGCCTTGTAAAAATGGTCACTTGCAGAAATAACTCAAAATCAAATAAATGACTAAAATTCAAGACGAAAACCCGATGAACAGCATTACGCGGTAAAA
>Ga0209679_1001402_pt1 | contig 10313 bp, 3 predicted proteins | sample WorMetHEROISLAND_4_FD_187408 | JGI IMG/M metagenome (GOLD analysis project Ga0209679, IMG submission 187408) | Marine gutless worms symbiont microbial communities from Max Planck institute for Marine Microbiology, Germany - Olavius sp. 2 HERON... ...
TGTGGGGGCCCTCTGTACCCAAGTTTTCCGCAACAGCATGGGCCCTATGGGGTAGTGAAAATAAGTGAGGGGGCCCGCCGGCCCGGCATACTCTGGCTTCCATGTAATTCGAACACTGCTTCAACCTGACAGTATATTTGGCGAAACGTGAAAATTATGTGCATACATTCTTTTATCTCTCAAAAATACTAGGCAACATGCAGGGTTTATAGGGTTTATGCGCTTTTTAATAGGGTTTATGCGCTTTTCTTTGAATAAGCAATAATGCATGATTTAGATGAATTTGTGCTTCGTTGACGTTTCCATTACTCGGCATTTCCAGTCCTTGGTCATTAGTCAACGTTTCTATTACTTGACATTTCCAGGTCGTGGTCATTACTCGACGTTTCCGTTACTTGGCATAGGCCTAATACAGTCAATGGTTATTACTCTACGTTTCAGTTACTCGACCTTTCCTAGCTCTGTCCAAACCCAAGGCCTATTCGACGTTTCTATTACTCGGCATTTCACGGTCACCGTTTTATCAAGTTACAATGCCGATCTGAATTACTGAATGCAGTAGGCCGCAGTAATGTTAGGCCTTGGCCTTGAAGCCTGGGCAGCCCTGCCCAAGGGCGTTTGCCTTGAGCTCAACGCCTAAGCCTAGCTGCGTCTTATCATGGAATTTTCTGTAGGCCTATAGTTGTTATCTATAATTTTTTTTTTTGTGAAAGACAATAATCCACTTTATAATGTTTCACATGTCAATCATAAACGAATCCTTTGACGTCCAGCATCAGTCGTTTTAGCTTAACGCCACCGCTGCAGCCATGCATGTTAGGCGGTTAGGCCTTGGCCTTGGCCTTAAGGCCAAAGCTCGGCACTCTGGCGCCCAAGGCCTGGAACCAAGACCTTGACCTTGGGCATTATAGCATTGTATTTTATGACTCTCTAAGGTTCTTAATATCATTGAAGGCCGCTGTCATCAATTTTTTTCATGCATAGGCGTACTGTTCGCTTAGAAGTTGCGTGTAATTTATTATAGTATTCATAGAATATTCACCAAAAAGTACAGAACGCAGGATTCATAATCATTTACGTAGCCCAGGTTCGCACAACATAACAACGTCGATCGATTACGATAAAATGCAGGCCTATTCAGCGAGAAGTTTTAAAATTGTGGTCAAATCTGCCTGTTACGATGTTAGCAAGTCTGCGTAAATTGTAGTCGGTTAGAGTCACTGAACGAGTCTGATTTAAACATTTCATTGGCGTGTCGCAATTTGGGGTATCTCCGCGCTTCCGTACGCCTCGATGTTCGACTATCAGATTGCTGGTTAAAGTCCAAATTCCATTATTTGTGTCTCGTTGAAAAACTGCTTAAAACCAGGTCTCCGACCAGGTTTTCAGTAAGTCACGGACCTGATCGCAGACCTTGTCTCTGACTTTTCTGCTCAAAACTTGGTCGGATACCTGGTTTTAAGCAGGTTTCAATTGAGCAAGACTGCGTAATGGAATTTGGACTTAACTGATTGCCAGGCTGCCGTTGTTGGCGACATACCGGTAATGATAAGGCCTACCGCAGAGGCGTGCAACACGAGTAGACTGTTTGCCCAGTTCTTATCCCGGCGCCCGTTTTGCGCATCGCTTCTCGGCCGCTTGGCTGTAATACTCGTCGGCTGCTGGGACTGGGAGCAGGCAGCGCTCGACGAGATGCGGTAAGCAGATAGGCCTAGAACTAGGCCTACGAGAGCCCGCAACTGATGTGCGCCTCAGCCGCTGCAGCTGGCTGCGTGTGTAGTTGTGCGTTCGTCGAAACTTGTAGAAGGCATCGGCAGTTCGTGCGCTTCGTGTCGCGGTCGTACACCAGGCGATCGGATAGGCTATCGATCCGGTTTTATACCGGCATGTCGAGTAGAGTTATAGAACATCGACGTGACCCGTGACCGTATCAACTTCATAATCGCTTCACACCTGGTTATTTTTGCCGTCGTAACAGCAGAGAAGATTCATCCGCAGAAATGGTTGTTAAGGTGTTCATTTCGAGGACGACCGGCAACAAGGAGGTAAGATAGACCTACGTAGGCCTACAGGGCGTAACTTTGTGCCAAAAAGTGGAGGAACTAAAGTCAAAGTTAAAAAATTAATTGTTCACTATTTTAGTTTTCAGAAGAGAGTAGGCTACATGTACTTTACTTGCAGCCACGATTAAACGCAATAATAGAAGGCACGTCGGCGTCGCGAAAATAGCAAATAATTAGGGCAGAACAGTGAACAGCGCGGTATAAGTAAGTTTCAAAGTGTGCTCAGTTAGGATTGTAAATGTGAAAGAGAAGTACTTTAACGCAGTACAGCTTACAGCCAGCGGCGTATCCAGGATCTTAAGCCAGGGTCGGCAGGGAGGGTATAGAGGAAGTCCCCCAGCGGGGTCCAGGGGCGGATCCCCAATGGGAGTCTGTGAAGCCAGATATATACAAACAATTTGCAGCTGATCTAATTTTTGCCCCATTTCCACGGGATTCACATGGGATTCCCATTCCCATTTGGAATCCCATTCCCATGGTCATCTCTACTCTCGTACACATGCTAAAGCCGTTGGACGGAATGAGAGGCCACTTGGCACTTGGCAGGGACACGTGTGGTCCCAACTCCCAAGTAACATTGTGTTAGACAGGGGCCTCGGTCTCCCCACGGGAACGGGAGATTTGGGGGATCGGAATCCCAGTTCGCGCAGCGATGCCGCCTATCGCAAAATTATTCTGGCCTTTGTTTATATCTATTATTCGTTAATTTTCTTTGGTTTCGTGCGGTAGGCCTGGAGAAAAGCATTTTAAAGTGCACGTTAAACTTTTTTCAGAGTATATCGTAAAGATTATAGGCCTGTACGCTTTATACTAAGCTCATAGAGAAGCCCATACTGAAACCGGTGGTTGCTTTCAGATGCAGAAGAAGCAGGACCACATCTTGTGGACGTTGGAGTCAAAGAAGATCGACCACGAACAGATTGACATTGGCGATCCAAACCGCGAACAAGATCGACAGTTCATGAGAGACAATGTTGACGCCGGCGACAAAACGAAAACGGTTTTGCCGCCGCAGATTTTCAACGACACAGAATACGTCGGTGTAAGTTAACTGCGGAGTCTTGACAAAGTTTGCAGAACACCGCTTCAAGTGTAGTGACATTTTAATTAACTCCGCCGAAATGGTTATCGTATTCGTCGGATTCTGTGTGTCTGTTTGTGTCTGTGTATGCCTGCAAAATATCTCAAAAAGTTATGAACGGATCAGGGGCGTAGCCAGGAATTTGCTACAGGGAGGGGACAAAAGAGGAGGTCTGGGGGACGGAAGTCCCTCAGCTGGGTCGAGGGGCAGAGCCCCAGTGGGGTCTGGCGGCGAAGTCCCCAGAAGCCGGAGACACATGCTGAATATTCGACTGAACAAAATACATAAAAATTCAACACAGCAAAAATAGTTTACTTTGAAAAAATTTCCAACTACGACAGGGGGGACATGCACCCGTGTCCCCCCTTGGCTACGCCACTGAAACGGATTTCGATGAAATTTTGTGGTGAGGTGGAACGTGTCCCGGGGAGAAACCTTTTTGATTTTGGTGGCGATCTGAATTGATTCGTGGATCCAGGATCATTTTCCGGGATACTTCACCTCAGCAGAGGGGGCGTAAACTGACACTTTGCAGCATGTCTCAGCAATTTATGAACGGATTTTGGTGCAATTTTCTACAGCGACGGGGCGTGGCCTAAGGACCAACTCTTTAGATTTTTGTGGCCATCCGACTCAGGATGCGGATTCAGGGTTCCCGGATCCGGATGCAGGATTTTTGATTATATTTTACCGCGCGATGCACGTAGTGCTAGCGCGGTATTGCTATCGTAAGTCGTCCGTCTGTCCGTCTGTAACGTTGACGTAGGGGCCTACCGGAACATAATATAGGTTGGACGAGTTCGAAATTAATTACACGAATAATTAGCTTAGGGTCTTCGCTCCTCGGAGCCACAACGTCGGCAATCTAGTCCAAAGGGAACACCCCTAAAATTCGGGTGGAATAGGGGTGGGGTCACTCTTCTCAGGAAACCTGCAATATCTCTGAAACGGGGCAAGATAGGACCAAGGTTACTATTGATGACCATGACCAATAGGAAATCTCATACGCGCTTTCGACTGGTGCCCAAATCTATGACCTTGGATGACCTTGAAGGGCCATTACGCACTCTGTTTCAAAGCACGTGCGTCTTTCGGAGCTCACCACGAAAATTTGAATGGAGATAGACCCATACTATCAGCGACGAAGATGTAGCCCAATGACTCTAGATTCTGGCAGTGTAACGCTTATGCGGATATTCGCAGTGGTTCTCAAGATTTATGGTGAAACGGGGTTACAGAAAAGGCACTTTGTAAGTTTCACTGAAAGAGTGAAGGATGATAAAAGTGGTAAGGATGACAATAATGCACGAATGAGAAATTTACTTGGTATACTTGGTGTCCAAAATAAATATCGCACTGTATTTTCGTCTAACTAAAATACGCAAAACAGTATTATCACTATTAAATGATTTTTTTTCAAAAAAATTATTATACTATCCTGCACTGCTGTTTGCTGCTAAATGGTTCGGCTGCGTGTCTTGCAAGCATCGGCTAGAACAACATCGCATGTGGTGGACTGGTGTGTTTGTTGTAGGACTACCAGCTGTTCTTCGAGGCGGTCGAGTGTGAGGAACTCTTCAAGTTCTTACACATTGATGCTCCTGTGGACGAAGTCGAGTACATCATCAAAAATGCAGCAAAGGAAGAGGTTAGAATGTACTACAGATCTCTCAGTGAAATAATGTGCAGTAATGAGCATCTACATGTGTGCCATTCTGCAGTTAATGGTCCGTTAAATCGTTCTTCAGTGACTCGGTGACTACATCAGTCGAAGGCTACTAGTAATAACAGGTATGATTTGAGGTGTCGTCGGAACCGAGGGTGAAATTAGTCAATCAGACGTAATTCATATGGCAGATTGTTCCAAAAAGAAGGTCCAGACTCCAGAGACAGAATGCCAGACGTGGTAGGAGTAGTCATACATTAAACTGGGTCTATTTTTGTTTTTCTTTGGGGGGGGGGGTAAATTTTAGCAGGACATTTTTAACTGTTTGTTGTTTAACTGATGGGGCATGTGCCTCGCCAGTGGAAAAAATTGCCCAACCAGTGTTCCAAACTTGCCCACCAAAATTTTACTAACGTTCGTCGTTTTATCATTTCTTTAAATTTCTGAACATTAAATTATTATTTAATATTTACCGCAAACACACGCTACTAATTAGCTCAGCTAATTGTTAGCGTAGTGATCTCGCTATTAATTAAGCTCTCGCAAAATCGCTAAAAATAAAACTCTCTCACAGCTAATACTGCCAATTTAGCTGTCAGAGATATCCCAATCTTATTTGCCCCACCAGTAATATTCTCTTAAAATGCCCTGAATTTTAGTCTTGTTTAGTTTTTCATTAACTTTTCGTTTCTTTTGCCATTTTTGTGCCCCGGCAACGATAGTAGCATTATGTTTTTGGGTTGCCCTTCCGTGAGTGAGTGCATGTCCGTCCGTCCGTCCGTGCGTCCAGACTTGCGTATTGTCTGCACGATAGGCCTATCTTACGAACCAGTTCACGGAATTTCACCAAACTTTGGCTTTTGGTGACAGACGAACTGATTAGGTTTTAAAAGTCGAATGGTCAAGTTTAAGGTCGCTACAAGGTCAAATACTTCACTGAGTTATTGCGCTTTGGCGTCGAAGTATCATCTAGATCTTCTTTCACGAGAGACAGCTCTACATCTGAAGTTGTACCTTAACATCAGAAATATCGAGAAATACGGAAACATATCAGGTGGCTCAAAAAAGCTCCACTGGACAAAATGCAATTTCTCGACAAGTGAGAGATCTTTTAACCAAAATTTCAGGATTTACAGGGGAAAGATTTTCTAACGTTCTTTGAAAACTTCACCGAAATTGCTTGCTTCAAAAATTACAGCTTGTACAATATTATATTCCGTGAAATTTTGACAGAAAAATATATATTAGTTATCGAGAAATAGCATTTTTTCTGGTGGGACTTTATTTTGAGCCACCCTGTAGGGGGGATTAGACCTACGCTGTCGGACACAATAAAATATGGGGCTTAACTCCCAATCAGTGGCGTCAGCGAGGGGTTTCGGGGTTCAAACCACCATTAGACATAAGATTTTTTTAGAATAGAAAGTATGGCTCAGTATTTTACTAATTCATGTAAAGCTTAGATAGGCCTGTGTCAGTTGTTGTTGTTTTTGGTCGGTGAATGAAGAATTGTGGGAGTTTTATACCGTGAAATGTTATTTTAACACCTCAAATTGCACCAAAATGCGTTCGTCGGCCGGGATGTGCCGGGACCCGCTGGGATCTTATAACAATGCCCCCAGACCACCTAGCGAGATTAAGCAGAAGGGTTAAGGAGGTACCGAGGCAGGGAGTAAAAAAGAGAGAAAAGGGAAGCGAGAAGGAGATGGGAAGGGAAGGGGGTGAAATGTTGCCATCCTTTTGCGAATCCGGTGTACTCCCAAGTCCCTTATCATCATCATCATTTTATTTTGCCAACGTGAAGCAAGACAACAGCAAGTAACAGATGCAATAGTGGCAGGACAACAAGGCAGCGAGCTGCACTAACAGTTGCCCTAAAACCTAAACTATAAACCAATGAGATAGACAATAATACACACCATACTGATTGAGACTAACATAATCAAAAAAGTGGCGCCTGTGCTTTTACGAACTTAAGGTATGAATAAATGTCTACTACTAGTTATATTGCTGCTGCTGCTGTTACTACGACACTTGACATCTGTCATTCCGATTTTATTTCACTGTGTCAGTAATACCGTCTATTGATCATAGAACTCAGTAAATGCACGTAAGCCATAACGTTGATTGCAGGTAATGATGAAAGCGACGGCGGCTGAAACGAAAGCAGCCAAGAAACCCAAGAAAAAGAAGAAAGAGGTAAATAACACATCTGTTTGTGTTGTCTATATGTTGCGCCATGTTACGAACATCACTAAATTTACTTTGTAACAGTAGAATAGGCAGAAACAGACTCTCTAATGTCTTTCTTATCTCAGCTTGTATTGATATGTCATTCCCTTAAAATAAAAATACTCAATAACATCTCGGATATTTGTCAATCAGTCAATCACTTTGTTGCATCAGCCACAGCGGTCCATGTAATTATTTATATATAGAAAAAAAGAAAAGAAAAAATGACGCAAATAATACATGTGCGCAATAAAACAACTCATAAAAATGCACGTGGACAAACGCATCGCATAAAACAACTAGTACTTGTACATGTTATGCACGGTATTCATGTATATTATTACAGTTGTTGTTGCTGCTGCTGTTGTTGTTATTACATACTGTCTTATTTTAAACATAGCTGTGTACTAGCAGACAAAATTTTGCAAAGAAATAAATGCGTTATTTATTTTGTGATAAAAGACCCACATTGTGCCGAATTTGTTTAAATATGTTTAATTGCGCTGACCTAAAGATGTATATTAACAAGTACGAAAGGTACTATTGGACCCGGAAGGCGCCCGCTTGCTTACTTACTCTACTATGTTATTACGGTAAGCCCTGCCTGTGCATAAATATTCATCACTACGCTGGGTGCAACCTCATTGGTTGCAGCAGGCTGCTGGGATGTTAGTGAAGGTTCAGCGTCAAGTTTTAAATCGCTAACATGAAGCGAACTTTGCTAATTACTCATTAGTTACAAATTAATTGAAAATCTGAGACGGTAGATCTGTACGGAATATGAGCACGAATGTGTGTGCAAAGTTTCGCTGCGCTCCGGTGCGAAGTAAGAAAGCCTTAGGGATTTTTGGAGAACTGATAACAACAACAACAACCAGAGTAGCGTTTGGGGACCCGCTTTCCGGGTCCAAAAAATTTTAAAATGTTTTTTTTACTTTCAGCTATATGGCAACTCTGCTGATAACTGTTCATAGGGAGAAGAAGAGAAAGAAGGGGAAGACGAGGAAGAAGAAGAGGAAGAAGAGGAGGAGGAGGAGGAAGAAGAAGAGGAGGAAGAGGGTGAAGAAGGTGAAAAGGTATAGTTACAGTTGGTTTGATTCTTTTGATTTCTGGACTCAGGTGAATGTAAAAACAGCGCCGGCGAGAGAGTCTGAGATTCGATTAGTGAAATGCATCGAGAGACAGTCGACACACCACGATTCTCAACTATGACGTTTTCTCATGTGAAATGAAGTCCTGTCCTTCAGTAGCAGACACGTAAGTAAGTAAGTAAGTAATTAAGTAAGTAAGTAAGTAAGTAAGTGAATGATTTATAAAGCGCCAAAGTCTGAATGAACAGAATCAGGGCGCGTAAACGTGACGTCCATGTGTAGAGGTGCGTGGTGATGGTTTGACGATATTCTGGGTCGCTTCCTTCGTCTTCTAAACCGAGACGAGCATGTTCTAAGGAGTGGACGTAATGAAAGCGAAGTTTTTAACGACTTCTTTCATACATAAGCCAACAGTAATAAATTAATAATGCTAATGATCGTCGCCGTTTTCATCAAATTACTTTCGGACTATTCTGTTTTATATTTTGAACTACAAGTTACAGCAGAGTTCAAGTTTATCTTTGTTCGTGTCGTGTTCATCTTTTTTTCACTTCTGCACTGACGTCACCAGTCTACGGCAGTTGCGGTGCCGCTGCTAATTGGAGCACAATGTCGCGCCGCCAGCATTCGTCTCACAGTGGTCGCGGTAAAAAGCTAAAAATAGAACGAAAATGAATCACCGTTACTGTATTTAGACACTGTTTACAAGCACTCGAGACGTCACATATCAGTGAAAGGGAGGGAATGAAAGGTACATGCTGTTGTAGCAACGTAATTATCTCTGCCAAGGAGGTTATGTTTTCATAGTGGTCTGTGTGTCTGTCTGTGTGTCTGTGTGTCATTCTGTGTGCAAAATACCTCAACGGATTTAGTAATTTTTTTTTGTATCGGTGGACCGTGGTCCAAGGACTAATCGTTTAGATTTTGGCGGCGATCTAGTTCGCTCTCTGGATCGGGAATTTTTTTGGACTATTCTTTATTTAAGCTTGCTACTACGATTTCTATAAACAGTCAAGACTCAAGAATAAAACATGAAAACGCTCGGCGGCGGCGTGCGCTCTATCCAGTGCTGTCTTTAAGCTAATGTTTTTTTTGTTAATTTACATTAAACTAATTGTTTTTATACTGTAGAAAAAGAAAGTGAAAAAGAAAGAAGCGAAGGTGAGTATTATTGACTGACGTCATTGTATCATAGATAAACTAGATGAGTATTATAATACGCCAAGTGTCTCGCAGAGTTATTCATTTCAGATCGTATGTGTAATTTTCGCATTGCTGATGTGAAGGAAAAAGAAACCAAAGAAGGATCAGAAGAAGAGGGTGAAGAGAAAGAGGAAAAAGAGGAGGTAAACCGCTAATTGTTTCAGTTTATTTTTTTCCGCTGAAATCTGCGCTAAAGACAGTGTTGAAGGTGGCACAACAACACGATTTTAGGTTTTGCTCTTAAACAATACGCCGCATACGCGTCTGAACTTGTAGTGAGTTTTATAACAAAATTAGTGACGCATGGTTTTCTGAATGATAAACTGTTTGTTGTCCTTCTTGCGTAAACTTTAGAAAAAGGAAGAGGAAGAGAAAGAAGAGGTATGAGATGGTCGAGTTGAAAGTGCAGTGTGTTTTATCTGTTCTCCTTGTTATTTTGTGCGTTACTGTAAGTTATCGACAGCACACCTGTCGCCTTTACTGTCAGCAGAACGTTTTCGAACTTACGCGACAACCTGCTTCATACCAGCACCATAACTAGCAATTCTGAACCCAGCACTTGCCATTTCTTCCTTAACAGTCATCTTGGCACTTCAGGATTTATTGTGTCTACCCTCTTGCCAAGTTGCCACGATTACGCTAAGTTGTTTGGTCGCTTTTTGTCACAACTAATATGTTGCATAGCCATGGCCGCATTCCACTAGGCGAACTAGTTGGAAACTAGTTTTCAACCCAGGGTTGCCAACGTGTTCGTGTTTTGCAATCGGGTTGGAATCTAGTTCGCAACTAGTTGACAGCTAGTTGCAGACAAAGACTGCGGCGGCTTACAGGCTCTTTGGTTGCAGAGGTGGGGGTGGCCAATCTTGTGAGTGACCTAACCTGACCTAAATCGTGATTGACCTTTTTGTGTTAAGATGGCGGATGATGACGAAATGGTGGTTGCATGCACGTCTCTAATACTTGTTAGTTTAGTTGGT
>Ga0209679_1001403_pt1 | contig 10311 bp, 6 predicted proteins | sample WorMetHEROISLAND_4_FD_187408 | JGI IMG/M metagenome (GOLD analysis project Ga0209679, IMG submission 187408) | Marine gutless worms symbiont microbial communities from Max Planck institute for Marine Microbiology, Germany - Olavius sp. 2 HERON... ...
TGAACAAAATTGAACATTTTTGTAACGCCTGATGTGAAATGCGACGAGTTTACATCAGCCGACCTTTTTTATGCTAACTTCGTCCTTGATCAGGTAGGCTAAGTTGTGGTCTAGCGGTAACATGCGGGTCGACTCAGCCTTCTACCCTCCGTGGGATGGTAAAATGAGTATCAGCTGTAGAGCTGAGTAATAACAATTAATGGCGATGGTGGGTGTGGCTTCTGGCAGCCTACAGGCGGACTCACAGCCCAGGTCGTTTGGCCTGGGCTGAGGGTCGGCGGCCGCTTGGTGCCGTTCCATATTCATCACATGAACCGAATGATCTCTCGCAATGGCTTTGAGCTACGATGACAGCACCGTAAACATTGTCGTTACTATTATTATTATTATTTTTAGTACCCTCGGTACCATATGATCCCGAGGGATTTTTACAGAAAAATTATTGACAAATGTAAAGATGGGCATGTCACTCCGTGCGGTCACAGGTTGGAAAACAGTCATGCAGCAAAACTGCATTAAAGCGCTGTATTAAAACTGAACAACGTTGAGAAAGATAATCCGTCTCTTGACTGTCTGAAGAACTCTCGGTCAATCTCCTACCGAGCTTTGCCAGTAGATGACGTTATTATTATTATTATTATTATAGACAGGTGGGTGAAAATACCTGTGTACGATGCCGCGCTCGTGCAGGTAGAAGATGGCGGAGAGGAGTTGGCGAATGAACGGACGCGAAGCACTCTCACCCAGTCGACAGTCCTTCTGGCTCTTGATGTACGCCAACAGTTCACCGCCACTGGCGTATTCCGTCACCAGACAGTACAGCGTCGTCGCCTGCATCATCATCATCATCATCATCACCATCATCAGTACACGGCATCCATAAAGGTGTGACAGTTTACTTTCGATAAAAGAACTACCAAAATCGACTTTGGTATTTTCCACTGATGTATCCAGTTGACGAACAAATTCTTCTTATTCCACGGTCGCACTCGTACTGCCTGTCTCTACCGTTGTGTCTGGAGTGGTATAACGGGTCGATAACTCCACGGGTGCATTCAGGCGTGACCAAACCAGCACACTACGACCGCCCGCGACCGTGTAATAAGTGTGTTAAACCTCTGTCTGGAGTGGGATAAGTTCGTTCGTTTAACACTCACTTATCCCACTCCAGACAGTGGTTTAACATACACATATACTCACGGCAAGGTGTTCCACTTCATCTTACCTACGCACATTGCCCGGTAATGGCGATATCAGACCTCGCCACGAGTTGAACAGACGTTTTTCCAGGTAGTATGCGTACGCATTTACGGAGAGGTGGAACAGTTTAGCGTGGCTGTATAGAAATCATTTCGGATAAAATCATTTCGTCTGGTACGTTATCTGGTACGTAAAATAGTGCAATTTTTATTCGACCAATTTCGATTTGGCAGATTTATCATACGTCGAAATAAAACAGTGACGTTCACGGTCAACGGCATTCGGTGCACGCCCATTAGGGGTGCGACATGACGAGCACAGAAAGAACATAACTGCTACAGCCACTTAGCCATTAGTTATTGTTCGTGCGTCGCACGAAAGCTACGCGCTTTATTTCTGCTTTCAGCCATGCAAAATGTTATTATCTTGCTACCGGATCATCACTGGATTACTGTTACTAATACAAAAATCGTACGTAAAGTACACAAGTTTAAGAAAATAATACCGATAGAAATTAAAAATAAAATAAAATCAATCTAAAAACAAACAAAATCACTTTGCACACAAATGAACAATGCGCGTGCATGAATGAACGTCCTCATGCGCAAAATATGTCACTTTATTGAGAAATTAGCCGTTCGCATTGCGTAAGCCAGTTGTTCTAGATTACTGTTATTTTGTTTTCAGGTCTTGGTGTTGGTTGCAGGTGAGATCTTGACTGATTACGATGAACGCACCAAGGAACAAGAAAACCGCATTAGGCTGCTATCCGGTTCCTTTATTTAGTTATTTATTCGCCAGTCGCAGCCAGTTTGCGGTCAGTAAGTGCGTCGTCCGTACACGGATTCCAAACAACTATTAATCGTTCTAGACGAGCGCTACGGCGAAGGACAACGACCTGGCATGATTTCAGGAAAGCTACGCTGTAATGTCTCTCATTTCCTCTCCGATCTCCAACGAAATGTGTATATATAGGACAGGCTCAATCGAATCGCTTAGGGGCTGCATCGCCAAACACAGAGTTTATGAACACAGGGGCGGTTCTAGTCCCCAAACTCTGGGGGTGGGGGCATTGCCCTCATCAGCCCCTTCATCACCGAGTCCATTTTCTCCGTTCTCCGAAACCGAAAAAAATACGAACTTCATATAGGCCTACATTTGAAATCTATCATTAGTAGGGTTGCCAACTGTGTAATGGGTTAGTCCCTGAAACCCGTAGAAACGAGGCCCGAAGGGCCGATAGCGGGGGTGGGGTTCTTGGAGGGGGAAGTGAGCCCCTCCCCATCATCTAGAGGGTCTGGGAGAGCGCTGTAAGCTCCTTATCGGGGTCTGGGCGAAGCCCCGGAAAATTATGATTTTGGAGCATTTTGGGACCTCAGAAATCACGTCAGAACGGTCAACTAGCTTTTGAATCTGGGGCAACAAGTGAATCTGGGGGCACGTGCCCCATGCCCCAACTCAGAAACGCCTCTGACGTTTATTCGCAAGAAAATGCAGGGAAAACATAAAAGACAACGCAAGAAATATACAAAAACAAGTAAATTCAAAATTCTTCGAATATAACAAAAGTGGTGTAAAAATCACAGGAGACAAGATAGGAATGGCTTTGTGTATGTAACACAGTAGGATGATGGGTGATTGCTGTCTACTGTGGCATCGTTTGCCGGGTACAATTTCAGTCACACAAATCCTATACTGTCGCCATACCATAAAACTACAAAACTATACGCTAAATTTATTGGACGTTTTGTAAATGGCGCTCTATAGAGAATCTGTTACTGTATTGTACTATTGTACAGGGTGTTCCAGAACAACCGGACAAAGTTTAATGCATCGTAACTTTGCGACCGTGAATCACAGAGTCGCGCAGTGTTTACGGAATGTTCAGAAAATATTTTGTAACACAGGAAAGGGCAAAGTTTGAACAATGCTATTAAACGTTCTTAGTTTAGCGCCTGGGAAGTGAACTACTCAAAAACAGCAATACCGACAACATCAGTGCAGTTCGTGACAGAAGTAGTCAGCAACAAACACAGATAACAGAATTAATGGAAATGTTGTTTAATCTGTCCACCGTGCGAATAACGACCAACAACAGTCGTTTAGACCACTGGCCAATAGCACCGTTGATTAGTTCTTGGTTGATCACCACCCAACAACTGTTCAGGTGCTGTTTTTTTCAGAAGGTCAACGTTTTTGAACGTCTGAGTTCTACACCAGCTACTGAAGTGCATCCAAAATTAAATAGTCCACGGGACTAAGATCCGTTTGAGTTAGGCAGCCAGTTTTCACAGTTCAATGAAATCAGGAAATTTATCTGCAGGATGGCTAACATGTGTATCGATCTGTGAGAGGCGCGCCGTCCTGCTGACGTATGTAACTCTCGGCTATTTAGCAAAGAAGATTTAACCCATTTACGTTGACTTGTAGACAGTAATCTCGGCTGAACATTCTGGTGCAAAAATCTTCATTTCGCGGCAATGATTGCAAATTTATCACATGTAAAGCTTTGCGTTTTTTTTCCGGAAAACCCTGTAGGTTATTTGCGTATAACGGAGATTTTCTAACAGCGAAAATCTTTACAGTTCACCCGTAAAATGGAGGAGAAACAAAAGGGTGACATAAAAGCAACGAAAACAAATAAATATACCGTGTTACATTATTTGCCCGCTTGTACGGGTTCCGATTAGTAAGTAACGCACCGTAACTAGTATATACTCATTTCACGCACAGCGAGCTGAAACGCGTGCGTTCGTCGCCTTGTCTCTTTCGTGGTATAGGTATCAATCAATTAATCAGTCATCGACGCGTCTTATGTCGTCGTGAGAATGGCGAATCGCAAAGGCCACAGCGTGGTCAGCGGTGGAATGATTTATCGAAGAGATGAATCTCTGGAAGACGCTGGGAGCAAGGTTGTAAGTGATGAGACCGTGTCGGTGATATACGATGGTAAATGTTCCGTAACGCCGGATATTACAAAGCGCAGCTTATTGTAACCTCTTTGTGACACCTATATACAGAGCGGACCCCAACTGTTCACGCAACAACGCATCCTCAAATTATAATACTTCACGAAAGAAATATCTAGAAATCTTTAGTAACAGTATAAAATAGCATATATACACCGTGAGTCGGAAAAGTAAGCATCCAACTTTTTGCCGTAACTTCATCAAACACTGACTGATTTTCAAAATTATTTCACTGACACACTAAACGAAATTATTTGCAATTAAAGAATTACCAATGATGCCAACACACATCAAACTCGTCGCCACGCTACCTTGTGATTTGCTTTTCATACGTTTTGTAAATCGTGTTATGCGATTGCGCTGTATATTGCGAGCCGCCGATGGCTGCATCTGACTAAATATATTATATATTCGATCTTATCTTAAACGTTGCTAGAATATCGCGAAGCCGTGAATCACCGACAACAACCGAGTGATATCGTAAATTCCTCAAAGACAAGATTCGAAGACGAATGGCTCGGTCGATGCGCATGCGCTAAAAGAAGCGAAGCATAAACGCGCGCGCGCGACGGAAGGCGCTGGAAATAATTTTTCCGTAATGAATCTCAGGAGCGGCGGACGTCGTCGCGGCGGCGGCGGCGAGATTTCGACGACGTCGACGAACGCGTAGCCCCATGCATCCGGCGCCCATTCGTATTTCATCCTCGCAGACCCGCCCGGCCCGCCGGCGGGCCGTCCGGTCAGCATCAATGTTTCACCAGCTGACGTCATCGATAACAAGCATCGTTATCATCGCGCGCCAGCAGATGCTGATGCAGCAGTAGCAGATGAACAGCGGCCGTGAAGCGCCAAGTGGTTAATTTGTCAAACGTTTAAACCACGGCTGACGGCCTCTGTAGCGCACGCAGTTCTGCAATGGAGAGGATTCATCACTCCATCTCCCTTCTCATCCCCTCCTTCCTCCCCCTCCATCCTATCCCCTATCTTTCCACCCCTACCTTATCCCTTCCCCTCTTTCCCTGAGTCCCACTTAGGGAATATAGGAAGCACTGTAGCTCCTCCAGCGGATCCGGGCACAGCCCCGCCGTCAAACGCATTTTGGTGTATTTTGATGTAAAAATAACACTCCTCACAGTACCAAACACACGCAAACCTGTCTAGGGCTGCAACGAATGTTAATCGATTATAATCGATTAACCGATTACTAAAATAATCGCCTATTAAAGTAATTGAACGACTAATCGAAACTGCGTTATCACAGCGTGCATTTCATTGATAAATCAAGCATCGTCACTGCGGAAAGTAGAAACGAGACGTATTCACTGACAAGAAGCTCGGCTACGCTTAGAAACAGGGCGTCAGCAATGCATTTCTTTGTAGCTAAGTTCTATTGCCGTAATGACCTACAACTGCGTCTAATCCCCTTAGGAGCGGTGATACGGCTAATTTGTTACGCACACAGCGCATACACCTCAGCATGCATGCAACAGCAGCACGTGCGCATGACGCGCGACCCCACTGTCGTTTGAAGTCTCCTTTCTAGAGAACCCGACCGAATATCCGCACAAGCCTTATATTGTCAGAAACTAGAGTCCCTGCCGAAGATTTGCACCGCTGACAATATGTGCCTATCTTTATTAGTTTTCACGCAATTATTTTTCGAAGTCGCGCGGTCTTAGCCAGCTAAACCGGCGCGAAAACAGAATTTAACGCCAAATAGCCCGTCAAGGTCATTCAAGGTCATATATTTTGGGGGTCACTGGAAAGGCGACAGGGGACTAAACAATACTATATAATAATGTTGGCCTCATTTCCTAAGGTTCCGAAAACGTATCGCCCAAAAGCCCTGAAAATCGACGTTTTCGATTACCCCACATGTCGTTTGACGCCCCTCTCCAGAGAACCCCTGCGAATATCCACACAAATCTTATGTCGCCAGAAACTAGAGTCAATGGCCTACATTTCTGCCGCTGATAGTGTGGGTCTATCTTCATTCAATTTTTTTGTGGTGGGCTCCGAAAGACGCATGTTTTCTGCAACAGAATGCGTATCGGCCGTTCAAGGTCATCCAAGGTCGTTGATTTTGGCAGCAATCGAAAGGGCGTATGCAACTTCCTATTAGTGATTAATAGTAACTTTGGTTCTATCTTGCACCATTTCTGAGATACTCCGAGTTATTGGCTGAAAATTGCGAATTTTCTCTACCCCACTCTCATTTAACGCCCTCGGTCGGGATGAACTCTTTCGAATTTCTGGATGAATTTTTGTCCCGAAAACTATAGTCCTTGGGCTATCCGTCGGTGAAGACTTCGTGATCCTAGCTTGCGTCGTTTTCACACAATGTCAGCGTGTGACAGACGGACGGACGGACAAACAGACATCCCGATCGTAGCTAATACAGGGCTCTTGCGTAGCAGAGCTATGCTGACGCCCTGTAAAAATACAACGTTATAGCCGGACAGAATGTTTTCAGCTTCCAACATATAGCAATAACGAAACAAAGCACTACACGCAGAACAATCAATAAGTTATGCTAAAGGAAAGGCTAGGCCTAAGAACGAACTTTTTAATGCCGTCAATGATAGGTTTTTACTTACTTACTTTCTGATTCGATTAATCTACTATAATCGATTACTTATGTCGATTAATTCATTTTAAAAATAATCAAAACTTGCAGCGCTATAGTAATGTCCATTATATGAAATGGTCAACGTGTCCTCTAGCCTTAAGAAAGTAAGTAAGTAGTTTAATAAACACACGTCAAACGCACATGCTGAACAATGGAAGAAATCACAAAAAAAATAAAACATTAAAACATCTAAAACACTGTGAAACCGTAAAACAAACCAGAACACATTCTAAATATAATTGTACAAGGCAATGACAATAAAATTCTTCTTATTAAAATTGTCCTTGCACGCCGTGAGCGAGCAGTGTGTGTTTACGGAATGTTTAGAGAGACTAAAAGCAGTAACCTACTGGTCGAGGTATATGACGAATATATGCCGAAGAAGTCAAAGAACGGAATATTTGCATTGCAGTCGTAAGAAAACACATCCTTCGAACATACTGCACTGCATAAGCACGGAATACTTAAATGATAAGTCCGTGGTCGTCGACTTCACTCGATGCTGAATAATTTACTAAACGTTTATATAGGAGTGTTACATTTTAAACACCCAACTCCCTACAAAACGATCGACACAGTCGCGTCCTGGCTGTCTTGTCAACGGGTGTTTACGTTGTAAACAAGCTGCTGCCGCCGTCGCTGTCGCTGCTGCTGCTGCTGCAACCGCGCCGTCGGCAGTAAAAGATGCGGTTTGGCGTCACATGTTTCATGCGTAACAATACGTCAAGATGCTCATAACGTTACGTAGATACACGGCGGGCGATTCCGTCCGGCATTTTTAATCTTTCTCTCTCGCTCGTTTGTGTTGATTCTGTTTGCCTAATAAGCGAACATCTTTCGCGTTAATGTCAATGCCAGTGCTTCTATATCAGCTGTTCTGCGATTATGACCAATAAATAATGGAATCGAATCCCAGCCGCCATTCTCTCAGTTACGGGTGAGATAGACTAGATCAACTCAGCACTGTGGCCCCTATAGAGTGGGGGACGCAATGTGTAGGCCTAATGGAGGGGTCACAACCACTGCTGGAAAATAAACCACAAATGCTGGAGCTGGAATACAGAAGGATCCTAGGAAACTCGTATCTTCGACAGCTGATAACGCAGTTCAGTTGAATTTATGTATAATGCCAAAGTTATGTGAGTGTGCATTGTGTTCGTAAGCGTACTTAAACCGTTCAGTTGCTTCAGCTTACAGTAAGAAGAAAAAGAAGAACGTTTGTTTGCTCGTGAAGAAAAATATGAAACATATAATACGAACAGAACATAGAATACAATCATGCGACAGGTAGCCAGAAAAGGCAGATTGTCCATCAATGTCTGACTGCCAGTAATGAAAGCCAAAGACGTGAAGCCTATTCACCTTCGAACCCAAAGACCTTGGTTATGACCTTGACCTTGGCCTTGATGATCAAAGCATAAGCCTTGTTGTGCTACGACTTCAGTCATGGCTCTGCTCTGTTATTTTCTTTTAAATTTTCTGCAAAAGACAATAAACCACTTTATAATGCGTCGCACGTCCAGCAGGGAAATTCGATGACATGCAAACATTACAGCCATACATATCCGTCAGACACAGACCGTTATGACGGCCACTTTACACTTAAAACTAGATTAACCGGTTGTTCCTGATTCTCATTCTCCGCTGATCCTTAAGTGCCAAACTCCAGTACACGGACACCGGCTACGGACACCACTAACGGACGAGCTCACAACAATACTACAACTTGTTCTACAACAAATTCACCACCAACGGACAAAAATTTGCCACATCCCAACATCTTGACATGTCGAGATGTTGGACTCTGGCATTGCGATGTGGCAAATTTGTTGTAGAATTGTTGTGAGCTCGTCCGTTGGTAATGTTGTACAACATGTCCGTAGCCGGTGTCCGTGTAGTGGAGTTTGGACCTAACCGAAGCATTCTCTCGGGATTCGGGATAGACCAAAGTTCTTCGTATGTTCCTTGACATAATCCCATCAGGATTTCTTTGGGCGTCCCGTCTGTCTAATTCCATCGATCTCCATCGTCATGCATCGCTTCACCCAAATAAAGGAGTGGCACTCCGAAGAGTGCTAATTCACCCCGACCTTGACATTTGACCTTTTGACCTCAAATAAAATGGGTAACCAGGACTTGTCGTCTATACTATTCACCTGCCACACATACCATTGAAATCCGTCTGGATCCATACTGATCCGGATTCAGGATTCAGGAACCCTGAATCAGAATCGTGGTCCAGATCGCCATCGAAATCTAAATGATCGGTCCTTGGGCCACGCCCCACAACTCTAAAAATTTCGTCGAAACCTGTTCGTAACTTGCAGAGATACGCCGCAAAATGTCAGTTTACGCCTTATCTTCTATAGTGGCAACGAATCCAGGATCCACGAAAGAATCCGGATCGCCACCAAAAACAATGGATGATCAAGACTTGCCATGTACTATCCATCTGCAAAGTTTGTGTGATGATATGTCCAGTGGTTATCGTAAATATCGTTATCGTGTTGACATACACACCCACCAACACGCACGCACGCACGCACGCACACACACACTGACCCATACAGCGCGGCTAACCGCTCTACTCACGCAGTCTTAATTACCAAGTTGACATGCAGACATTAACAGACATTATTGTTATTATTATTAAAAATGCAAAGATTAAAGTGACACTGTCACATCAAGGACGTTGCAGGGGCACTTTACAGAATTTACGCAACACGTGTGTTGAACGCTGCAATGTCAGACTGTCCGCAGTTTGTGGAACGCAGCAATGGCTTCCGATCAGTCAGAGAATGACAGTCGGAACAGATGTGCTTTTGTCTCTCTCCGAAACAGCAGTAGTGAGTTGCCGGCTAGTGCGAAGAACAGTGGTTCAGTGGTTCAAGCGTAACCGACTCACAATCTTCTATAAGCTTCAGTGTACTTACAGGGGAGGGTTAGGGTTAGGGTTAGGGTCAGGGTTAGGGTCAGCAACTTCTTGAAGGTTTTTATTACAACGGTGATAAACAGTGGCAATGATAATGGAAAATCTTGACGAACCACTCATCTTCGTATCTCCCTAATTACAATTTTAGGAAAGAAGAGATGCAAGAGCAGTTGCCCATACACACAAAATTTTGGGAGCCATGACCCATGAGCTTGTAGCGCGCCGGGCCTATTTTCCCTTGTAGTTTGCACCTATGGCTGGTGTAGGCTGATGGAGTCGGTGTGCCGGTGTCGATCGACCGTGCCAACAGACGGTCCGTCTGGAACCTAAGGCACGTGCGAGGAAATTTGACCGAAGCGAGCCAGCAACCTATCATTGCGCTGGACGCCCGGGGCGGGATGAGGTCGGTCGTCCTCTATTGATTTTTACTCACTGCACCGACGACGACGACGGACGACGACGAACGACCGACTGACTGGTTGGTCGCCGGCGGACAAACGGACAATGGATGAGGCGGCGAGGAAGCGTCGAGTCCGAACGCGCGGACCCAGCCGACCGCATCGCGCTCTACTCCGGCGCCG
>Ga0209679_1001404_pt1 | contig 10310 bp, 9 predicted proteins | sample WorMetHEROISLAND_4_FD_187408 | JGI IMG/M metagenome (GOLD analysis project Ga0209679, IMG submission 187408) | Marine gutless worms symbiont microbial communities from Max Planck institute for Marine Microbiology, Germany - Olavius sp. 2 HERON... ...
GCCAAACGGTATTTGGTGAATTTCAGGTTAAAAATCTCGCCTCTAGTAGCAACGATCTTCAAAACAGCCATTCCGTCTGAATGCACAGTGTCGCATGCGCTTACGTAACTCAATCTACGTAACACAGGGTGCGAGCCAGGGTCGTCCAAAGGCACCCCCGGCGACGCAAAATGCGTCACAGAAATCCTCGGGGGGGGGACAAAAATAAGGAAGTTAGGGGACAAATGCACCAAATTCGATTTCGGCTGGGGCTCCACCCTAGACCCCGCTGGGGGAGCTCACAGCGCTCCCCCAGGTCCCCTAACTGGATTTGAGGAGGTCCTACTTCTAAGGGAAGGGAAGGGAATGGGAGGGAAGGGAAGGGGGAAGGGGAAGAAAAGGAAGAAAGGGGCGAAGGAAGGGAAGGGAGAAGGGGAGGGAGGGGAAGGGAAGGGGAAATTTTGCGTCATGGCTACCTAATAGACCACTATTAAAGACAGACCTCTAGCAGCTGCTACCCGTAGCCACTTGGCGATTAACGTAGCGTCGTTCAAGGGCGCTAGCCTGCTAGCGCTGGAGGAAAGATGGCATCGCAATATCGCAATGTATGGAAATGTCGACAAAATCATTCATTATATTCATTCATCATTGTATTACACCAAACCCCGGTGACCCAGATTTATGAAATCCGGTCAGAAATTCAGGTGGGGGAACTATACAGACTGAAAATAGGAGGTGGGGGAACGCAGTGCCCCCGCGTTCCCCCTTACTTTGACCCCTGGCAAAGACCCGAGCTAGCATAGCGTCGCGCGGGTAAAAACATAAGGAAACGCATGTAGCCCTATAGGCCTAAAGTTTTAGGCCTAACGACCACCATTAATCAGATTTGTTGTCCTTTACGTAATTACTAAGGCCATATATATTTCAATCAACAAATTCAACATAATGTTGTATTTGTACATAATTTTTACAGCGATAGTGGACAGGAGTGAAGACACAGCCGATGACTGACTGACGGTCAATCCAGACTGATGTGTAGCAATGTACTGGCCCAAATTTCCAGTCATCTAATAATCTGATCCAAGTTCTGAAACGTCACCAAAGTCATGATTCAGAAAAACTTGGATAATGTTTACTATGTATCTCTGACTTATCACTTCCGGAAAAACGTAGCAAGTTACTGTTGTGGATTTTAAAAGACGTACAATGGGACCGACGAACAGGATAAACAAGAAGCTCAGCTGTTGTTTAGAGACCGTGTGACGCGAAAGCCTGCCAAAGACTGGTGAAATTCTGTGGACATATCTTGTATAGCATATGACATACTGGATGTGGAAATGACAACCTAGACTGAAATGAACTTCAAATGGCCTTGAAAGTCATCAAAAGTAGTACCAATCGAAAGCTAGTGTATGATTTCCTCTTAGTAGTTTATAGCAACTTTTGCCGTATCCCGGACCGTTCACGAGAAATTTGATGTGAAAAAAGGCAAATTGATACACTAGGTACAAATAACAAATGAAACCAAAGTAACTTGCAGCAGTTGATTTACATACTTGAGTCCTGAGATACAACTTTTGTACGAGTCGATTTCGACATTTTCTGTCCTGGTCTGACGTCTCCAACGGACACTCCAGAGGTGCCACCTTGACCCGACTTTGATTTCAACGTGTTCTGTCCTGGTCTGACGTCTCCATCGGACACTCCAGAGGTGCCAGCTTGACCCGACTTTGAAGATTCCAGTGCACGGACAGACTTCACCATGTTCTGTCCTGGTCTGACGTCTCCATCGGACTCTCCAGAGGCGCCAGCTTGACCCGACTTTGAAGATTCCGGCACACGGACAGGCTTCAACAGTTTCTGTCCTGGTCTGACGTCTCCATCGGACCCTCCAGAGGTGCCAGCTTGACCCGACTGTGACGTCTGTAGTGACGTAGGAAAATCAATCACTGCTGAATCTGCTGAACATTAATTAACAACACAAATATTGGTGTATGAAACTTTAACTTCAGGTGTTTTATTGTGCAGCAGATCATGTCACGTTGCTTTTTAAATAGCGGAAAACTATAATTATGGCAGTTTTAGTAATGTCCTGTCAGTATTAGGGAAAGCCCGAAATGAGCTGACTGCAATTTTTGTCATGGAAAGGTATTGACTGCTGGTATGCATGAGGACTGTGGAATGTGACAATATTTCAGTTGTGGAATATTACTGGGAATAATAGCTTTAGAAGAGTATTCAATTGCTATTACATCTAGCCTGCAATTTTGCTATAACTGTCTTCCTTTCAGCTACATCACTGAACAAGAAACAATTACATTCTATAAGTGGCTGCAGAGACGTTGGCCTACTGCTTAGCAGTGTTCATGGCTCATCATGAGAGCAAGCTGCCAGTATCTCCAAGTCAGGAACAGTGTCATTGTGAGAGGAGGGATCCCTACTCCCTTGCAGTGGGAGGGCAAGGCAGCCGTTGCAACCACAACAGCATTCCTGAACATCATGATAGCATGGTGACAGCATGCTGTACCCAGTCAGTAACACTGTCATCCTTCAGTGCATTTGTGTCGTTGATTGTGCAACAAGAAGTGCATCGGGCCTACAAAAATCTATTGCCATGTTAATTCTCAGGTTACTTTTGGGTACTGTGCTAACCTGTCACTGCTTCTGGCTGGTGAGTGGACTTCTCCCTGTGATCACCACGGCTACCAGACTCTGCAGTGGAAGAAGACTCTACAGCTTTCACAGACTTCTGAGTGGACTTCTGCTTGGGGTTGCTACAACTGGACTGTGATGATTTGCGTATCTTTGGTGGCGTTGGAAGACTAATCTCGGCCAGTTCTTTTTCTGTCACAATTCACACTTTAATATAAAACATTACTTCCTGTTAATAATAACCATTAACGCTGCCGAATGGGGTACTTAGGGGGACAGTTGCCCCCTGTAACACTCCCATTACTCAAACTTGAGGTGGGGGCAAACCAAGTTAGGTATTCCATAATGGTACATCCGCGACATTGTTCTGACATGCTCGTTATCAATAATCAAAATGGTACCACATCGAGGTTTCTTGAAACAATATTTTTACCTCCGCCGAGGAGGTTATGTTTTTGGTTCGGTGTGTTTGTCTGTCTGTTTTGTCTGTCCACTCGATAACTCAGAAAGTTGCTAAGGGATTTTTATGAAATTTTGTGATGGGATAGGGCATGGCCCAAGGAAGAACTGATTAAATTTTGGTAGCGATCCGGATAGCGATCCGTATCCAGGAGCAGATAAGAGTCCGTATTCAGGGTACCTAGCGGTGCAGTGCATTCGGTTTCATCACGTTTCCGATCGATTCACTTGGCGTCGCCACGGTCGGCTATTGTGGTTTCCCAGTTGGCATTTATATGTATCACGCTAGCGGGTCTTTTTTACAATTTCGGCGGAGGTTTGTGCTCTCTGAGTACCTCTAGTTTATTAATATCCTTCAGCGTTCGGGGGATTCAACCTCAGTGTGCTAGCGACACCACTGGTAATAACTATGGGGACTGGCAGTATTTCACACAAATTAATTTAAAATAGAGTGTGCATTATTATTAAAAGTTATGCACGTGACAAATGCTTTTGAACAAGTAGTCCTATAAAATATGTACAGTGACAGTGACATAGTATCAACTACAGGTTTAGGTCTGCACATATTAACTCAAACAGTGCAAATCACCTTCTCTGGGTGTTGTTGGAACGTCTGACTCCATACCCGTGACGTTGTCGACTACGCAAACATGCAAGCATTTGTTGATTAACACAATATCAGTAGGTCATGACATTGTAATGATGAGACAGGAAATTTACACGTGAAAATACGATACGCTAGTTTTTGATGTTTTCTACGTTCGATACCAGTGGCATCATTACAAGTGTGTTTAAAACGATAGTTTTTTAACATAAACTAACTCTTACATGGTGGTTAGTCGTTTGAGATTCTGTATAAAATTTAAGTTTAATAGTTTACTCTACAGTTAATATAGTGTGCTGACAGTGTTACATGCAGTCATATGTAGTCATTTTACAAGCATTTCATTTTGCCCCGGTTGGTGTTTCATTTTGCCCCAGAAGCTGGGGCAAAATGAAATTTTAGTTCGGTCATGAAAATTAATTTTGTTCAACTTAATATTTAAGATATGGCTTCCATAATTGCATGTTATATCAGGCACAGTCATATCCTTCAACAGGTAACATAATATTAAAATTAGATTTATATTGGATAAAAGAAATATCGGTTTCTAAAAAAGTTTTTCGTATTACCCCGGTCTCCTCTAATTTACCTTCAGAAAATGCCAGACATTCATCGAACAGCCTCCTTTGATGCTGCCGTTTTCGAGTTATTGCCCAGTTCCCGTCAACGTCATCAGCATCTTGTTCTTCCGTAGTTTCGTCATGACAATCGCACTGATCAAAGTCATCTGGCAGCACACATCAGCATCATCACAGGCTGCACGGTAGCGGCAGCACTGTATTAACGGCGACAGCCTAAGTCAATGGAGACAGCCGAAATTTGACCCTCGCAGAATCGAAACCCCTGAACCGATCGCCAAAAAATTTGACACAGTTGAATATGTCGAACGACCCGGTCTCACCCAAGGATGTGCCTTTTGGGGGTTAGAAAAGTTAAAGTTAATATTTACATGTTACAAAAGCCCCCAAAGGCGAAAATTTGGCCAAAAACGGACTTAGAAAAATTTCACCCGAAAATCGCCTATAAAGACGTTTAAAGACGTTTATTCGCCACTCAGGCAGAACACAAAAATACAAAATAAAAGAAACTAGTAAAAACAAGAAAAAACCGACAGCAGGGGACAGACAAACAGACAAGACAGCGAGTACAAATACATGTATACAAAAAGTATAAAAATACACATTATTCGAACAGACGTCCAAAGTAATTGTGAACAAGCTGCTTCATTCTACCTATTGAGTCAGTGTCACCAAATTTAAGCTTTAATTCATTCACAGTATGACTGTGAAGGTTATACAAACAGGACAATCTGTCACAAAGCTTATGGGCAGCACTCAGAAACTTCCATCGCTGTAATTCATAAATCAAGTCAAACGATAATTCGCCACAAAGGTATTGCACCTCTTTAAATGATTCATACCGTTTGTATCCAAATAATTTGCGAAAACAGTCATTCCAACATACGCCAAGGTCCTTAATCTTAGTAACTGGGAGATTCAAAGCACCAATGCAATAGATAAGTACAGGCAAACAGTATGCCTTGACAAGGCTTAACTTAACAAAGACACCAGCCGTACTACAATGACTATAGTAAATTTTCATCTATAAACTACCCTTAATCGTCATCGTAGCCCAATGAAAGTTCTACAGTTAAGAGGCAAATTGGGGTAGAGGATTCCAAATATGTGGTTGTTTCTGACCCCTAGATGCAGGTCACGTGTTACAGAACATGCGCAGTAAACATTTTGGCCTTTAACATGGGCTGAACATTATTTTGGTCGAAAACTCAACTTTAATCTTCGTCATAGACCCTTAAAAGTTGTAAAGTGAATATACAAATAGGGGTCACAGATCTCAAAAATAATGGTTCATATTTACCCCTTACAAACAGGTCACGTGATATGGCGCATGCACAGTGGCCTGAAACTCGTATTGCAACAACAGTCAGATTGTGCACATCATAACTCAAGACGTAGGACGCTGAAATTTGGTGTAGGATTTGATCATATGACGTTATATTCACAAACTGAACAGCTGTTCAAGCAGTTATCCCCTCCAGTAGGTAACGTGCCCCACTTTATAGAGAATTAGGTCAAATAGACCGGAAGTAGAAATATGGCGGATTTCTGGCAGAACAATGCAAAAAAATAACTGAAACGTACTCCGATTGCGGAAATATCTCCCTCTCATAGGAAATTGGGGTCGCTGAATTGAATGGAATTATCAGAATTTCAGCCGGAAACTCGGAAGTTGTCAATTTTGCGCGTGCGCAGTAAAATTACGGGCAAAAATCAAATAAAACGTCGTCAAATCGCCAAATTTTTTTCATTGTTTGACAGTAAATCGATATCGCTGAAAACGATGATGCCAACTGAATTCGTACCGTAAGTAGAAATAATACTGTTTATGCGCATATGCAATGAAGCATGGCCGAAAACGCTTTCCGATTGCAGAAATATTTCACTGTTAGAGGAAATCGGGGTCGCTGAATACAACAGCATTACCATCCTGTCCATAATCTGGAAGAAATGCCAGCTCAAGTATACATCAATGCATTGAAGTTATTGGACTAACTGGAAACAAACCAGTACCAGACAACACATACCTGATGAGTACTTTATTTTTATTAGATGAAACGTCAGCCATCCAGCCCGTGGAGCAATGCGTTTGTTCGCCATGGTTTGCGCATCACGCCGTGGCCAACGAACTGAGCCATCCTGTATCCAATTAGACGACAACACACCTTCAACCACTCGCTTTCCTTCCCGCCACACAGCACGTGACCACATTATCTGCAAGCGACATACCACTAATTCCAGTAAACATACACTGTATACGTTACAAACAACACAGGTCCAATTGCACTGCTATAAAGAATTCCACTATCAACCATGCAACATAACAAACACAACTGTCGACCTTAGTACATTGACTACATCCTCTGCAGACCATGAACGAGTCATTCCTAGAAGAGCCTGTACAACTTTTGCTTGCTCCAGCAATTTGCAGTTTTGCAAAATTCAGTAAAACTTCAAGGACATTAGCTAACAGTACATAGCTTAGGACTCATTTTACACAAATGCAATACAAGCAAAATAGCATTAAACATGTGCATTATTCTGCTTACACGACACTAGAGTCTTCCTGGTGTATAAGTCGAAGTACAACAAATCCACCAGAAAAGGGAAATCGAACTGCTTTGCATTCAATATCAGTAACATGTAATTCTTTTCTTTTTCTCCTTATGTGCTTGCCCACGCAGTAAGTATCAATTAGCTCTGAAGAACATGGCTTGGAATAAAACGACTGCAGCAAATGTTTCTGATACACAGAGCACACTATAGACTCCCCATTAATTTCAGAAACCTCTGCAAACTGTCCACTCTCTAGAAATACAACAGAATCTCGACCGTGACAAGACAACTTCAACTTCAGTTCTTCGTGATGCGCAGCAAACGGTCTGCTGTGGACGGATTCGTATTCTTAGAGCCTCTTGGAGACTTGTATGAGGGGATTTGATGCCCCACGGATTAAACGTTTCAGAGTCTGTAAGTAATTTTCATACCGAAAGGCACTAATGTCATTAAGACTGGCATCAAAGTATCTCACATCATCGGCAACATGCAAAAGACTGTGAATGTTGTACACTACAAAATTCTTACCATACAGTCGTTCACAATTGAACACAAAGTAGTGAATCAATTTTGACGCATAATTAAGCAGACTAGTACGCCAGTGACTGTTTGATGACAGTAGTATGCTAACACTGACTGACAAACACATAAAATGTTGATATAACTCCTCGGGTAAAACACGCTTAAGTATGACAGGGCCTGTGTAGAGGAGGAACTGTCTGTACTCTGTGGCCTTCCATCTGTCTAACTCCACCAGTGACCGAGGACGCCGAGCAAATTCGCTCGGTATGTATTGCCTAAATTCAACCAAACTCTGCGATATTTCCAGAAGCTGTCTACTACCGAGTTTCACATTTCGATCACCACTTTTCCAGTACTGTAGTAGTCTTCGCACAGCACCCAAACATATTAAGTGCATATAGTCGAGTGCACATATATGAACACAATCATGGGATACAAGGCTCAGCGGAGTGGTTCCAATCTGGTGACTACCAATATATGCTACATTACAAATTACACTAAAGACGACTAAAGACAGCCAAAGACGGCTAAAGTCGACAAAAGACGACTAAAGACGAAGCTAAAGATGACTAAAGGCCACTAAAGACGGCTAAAGACCCCTAAAGGCCACTGAAGACGACTGAGTGTATGATAGATTGAATTGACATATAATTTGTAATACGGTGTAGGCCTATCTTTGCAGTGTTTGCTGTTTTCCTTGTTACTGAAAGCTTCTACAGAGACTGTTTCCTCGCTTTATAAGGTTTACGTAATAATAAATTAGTACTTTTGTAATTATACACTCACACACAAACATTCCAACTATACAGCACAAAAGTATAACTTTTATCACACCAGATAAATAGTTAAGTACTGTCAATATTGTGGCATTGTTAGAAAACCTCGTTATCATAAAAGCCACATTAAAACTTCAAATCAGTCATCACAAAAGTTACATTTTATCAAATCATTAAACTAGTTAATTACCGTCAATGCTGCAGTACCGTAGTGTCAGAAACAAGAAAGGCATAATTGTCACCACTACAAAACCATCTCTTCAAACTATGCACCACAAAAGTTAACTCGTATCACAGCAGTAAAGTGTAGTAAAAAAGCAGTAAAAGTAGCGGCAGCATTAGTATTAGCTGGGAGTCTGCGAGCTCCATGTCTGCGAGTGACCGGCGCACTGGAGAGTCGTAGTTACATTGCTGTATAATATTCGTTACATAGGCCAGATAGCCAGACACACGCTATATAAAGACCATTTCTGAACTGAACAGTAGAAATGCATTGTTCAGTTAATTGAAGCGCTTTGTTTGATCTTAACTCGTCTACCCAAAAACAATAGCTAACGGCTAGGCTTATTAGGTATAGGCCTACTTCGTCTTTCGCCGCCTTTTGCGTGTTTACAGAACTCAACGCAGGCCTACGCGCTGGACGTTAAGGTATCAATAATGAGACAGCAAAGAACTGGGGGGTAATCCTGCAGATGAGCGGGTTATATTATTTTGCCATTGTGAAATACACGTTGCGGGTGTTCGAAATGTAGAAGTAAGACCCGCAATCAATACTGACACTGACCCTAACCCTAACCCTAACCCTAACCCTATCCCTAACCGTAAGTTGTCACTGCTGGAAATGGCCGAAAATAATATAACCCGCTCATCTGCAGGATTGCCTAACTGGGGCCCACGGTCGTCTTTAGGGGTCTTTAGTGGTCTTTAGGCTTGTCTTTAGTGGCCTTTAGTCATCTTTAGTCGTCTGTAGTCGACTTTAGCCGTTCTTAGTCGTCTTTAGTGTAATTGAACGGATGAATGCATGAGGACAGCGCGGGATTCACGCACGTGATTATTGTCGAGCGATGTTTCTAAGGCAACAGCAGTTACACTGCGAATACCTACAAACGACTGAAATATCAATTAGGTCCAGATTTACTGCATTAACAGTAAAAAGAATACAAAAACGCAATAACTGCTGCCTTTTATGTAACACTAAAATCCAATTATCAAACAAACAACTCACACACATAGAATATTAAACGCCTCTATTTCTGTAAAAATAAATAAATAAGTAACGGATACGGGGCATTCGTGTCGGTAGCAGACTAGCAGTCCACCCCTGTACCAGTAACATACTCACCAAATTGTAGGTTATTCTTGAAAGTAACACAAAAATAACAATTCTACGATATTCGATCTCAGCCGCGGACGAGCCGGCGCGGCCTTTATCCAGGGTCCACGGCATCAGTCTACAACGATAGGCATTTTTTAGCTTTTGCGGTGGACCGTGGAAGGACTCTTCAAGGGCGCACCCTGTCGTAAAACCGGAGTGATAGACGATGATGTTTTGTTCCTGCTGTCAGTTTCTCTGTGATTCAGTTAACCATTGTCAACTGCTTTACTGCACTACGTTTAAAACTGTCCCGTAGCCAGACTTTTCCAAAGGGGTTTTCGACTCCACCGCGGGCCGCTTTTGTGGCCCTCTATTAATTCAGCTAGGGGTGTGGAGAAGTGCTGTAAACTACCACACTTAGGATCCGGGGTAAAGCTCCTGCCGCAAACGCATTTCTTGTGCATTTTGGGCTCGAAAATCGCATCTGGTGTAATTTTGGGGTTATTTCTATGCAACCATCCTGGCTGATAGGCGCGGTACGATCAAAAACCCACAGCATTATGCTATATACGTGCCTATAAAACGTTTAATGGTCGGCTTAAATTAATATTCTACTGCCACAAAACCGTAACGTTCAATCAACGTTAAGTAAGGCAGTAAGCCGAACGTTTACTTTCTAACAGACGATAAACGTTTACCGAACGTTTACCACTGATTCAGATGTGGTTATCAGACTGAAACGTTAGTTAAACCGTCGCTAAACGATATAATTGCCCGTTGGGAATATCATACATACATACATACATACATACATAGTTTATTAAATAATCTGGCAGGACACGTGCTAGACTAAAGAAAGTGAACAAAAC
>Ga0209679_1001405_pt1 | contig 10308 bp, 5 predicted proteins | sample WorMetHEROISLAND_4_FD_187408 | JGI IMG/M metagenome (GOLD analysis project Ga0209679, IMG submission 187408) | Marine gutless worms symbiont microbial communities from Max Planck institute for Marine Microbiology, Germany - Olavius sp. 2 HERON... ...
TATGATACCGGCACAAACCGGAAAGCATTCACAGACTGTGCACCCCCACCAAATTCGCAACGCACTACCAGCGCATGCGCAATAAAGACAACATTATCACCTCCGCCAAGGAGGTAATGTTTTCTGTGTGTGTCTGTGTGTGTGTGTGGGGGGGGGGGGGCGCGCAAAATATCTCAAACAGTTATGATCGGATTTTGATGACATTTTCAAGGATGCATGCTATGGAGAAATCGATCAGCTTTTGTACACGGTTCGGACTCTTTCGTGGATCCCGGATCATTTTCCAGATTTCTCTGCCGTTAGCAGATAGGGCGTAAACTTAAGTGACATTTTGCAGTGTATCTCGAAAGTTACTTGATAAAGTCGGAATTCAATAATGAAACTAACAAAGAATATTGACAGTATGGTAGAGAATAACCCCTGCGATTCGGAGAAGATCCGAAAAAAGAGTCTCGCCTTGGCGCAGGTATGCACTCTACCGAGTGCTCTCTAGTAATATGCATGTTCTAAAGTAGTGAAATAAAGGAAATAGCGTATGCCGATCTAAGCGTACATTACAAAAGGGGCAGCTTACGCTATAATAGGCTGTTTTGTAGTTGATTGTTATTAAAACGTTTTAATTATGGCTTTTATGCTTCAACATCGAACAGTTCGAACAATTGTTAAGCAATAAGCATGGCTGATTTAATTAATGTACAAACTGTTTTAATAATTCACTGTTCTTCCACTGGCAAAGACAGCTCAGGCGTAAAACGTGAGCTGCACTCAATGTGACTCTCAATGAGCTGCTTGTACATCACGCAAGAGTTTAATTCAACAGAGATGCTGTAACAGCTTCAGTCATTCTCAGCCAACTGATTCGCCAAAATGTCGCCTATCCTCTGCAAACAGCGACACATTTCTGACGTACGTTTGTGTGAATTATACGTAATTAATATAATATCATTAAAAGTCGAAAAAATACGACTGAGTTGTGATCGGTTCCTGTGTGGTTAAAAATATAAAAGCGACTAAAAGAATTGTTTTACTATTCATAAAATTGTAACAAGTACGAAAAGTACTATGGACCCGGAAGGCGCCCGCTTGCTTACTTACTCTACTAAGCCCCGCCTGTGCATAAATATTCATCACTACGCTCCATCGCGCACCGTGCAGTGCTGCAGCTAGCCGATAGTGCGCGCAACAGTTGTAACAGCTGGCCATTGTACGCACGCTGAGCTGACCGGCGGCAGCGGGCATGCTTTGGATAGCTGTTACAGCTGTTACGTGCACTCCCGCGGTCTATGCTAATTAACTAGCTAATTACTCATGAATTATAAAACAAGTTGAAAATCTGAAACGGTAGATCTGTGGACAATGTCAGCTCGAATGTGTACGCAAAGTTTCGTTGCGCTCCGCTGCATATCAGGAAAGCCTATAGACGTTTTTGGACCCTTAGAGAACTGATTCCAACAAGAAGAAGAACAACATAGAGTAGCTGTTTGGGGCCCGCTTTCCGGGTCCAAAAACCAGACGACAGTGCAGTGCAGTTGCCATCGGTTCAGCTGCTTCGATTCTGTAAGGATCAAAATATGCCATTTTCCACTGAAAATAGGGAGTCGCCTTAAGCAGTGGCTGCGCTCTACCCGAGCAGCTGTGATTACTGGTTACTGCTATTCAAAGCACAGTGGGTGATAGTGCTTTGACGCTGTTGATTTGGCGACAGGAAACAGGAACTGCATCCGACCTGTACTTCAATAATATTATTCTAAAATGTACATTTTGGAGGATCTGGTCTAACCCCGGGGTAACCGTGGAAAATTGGCTGGTTGAAGAAAAATGGGAATTAGTAGTAATAGTATTTGTAGTAATTTAATGCTACTACGAATGATGTCAATAATAATAACTACAGTATATACGAGAGTATATTGTCGACAGCCTGACGCTAATTCACGTGACAACAGCAAACCAACTTAAAGCAAACAGACATCTAATTTAGATAAAAGCCAATAAAATGAATCAGTATCATGAATTACCGTCGTTAGACGAACCGCTCTTTCTGGCAATTCGCAGCGCTTCCTCCAGCTGAATTTTCTACAATAATTATGCACGCAATAACTAAACGAGTTCAATGTCGCCGTTTGATTGTATACAACGGATTTTATTTGTTGAACTTGGCGATTCAAATCATATATCTCTATGATTCAAATGACCGAACAAAACCGTCGCAAGATGTAACTCTGAAAACGTTTAACGTCTGTTGCATAATTGCATTCATTGACACTTTACGTTTCAAGTGAAAAATGGTGACGCACTGATACCATGTAAACATCCTTATGTTACACATTTTAACATTTTATGCTAGCCAATTATTATTATTATTATTACTAGACCCTCGGTAGGAGTTACCGGTGGAAAGAAAAATTAATGCTAATGTGAAAATGTTAAAACTTGTTGTTGTTATTGTTACCGTTGTTGCTGTTATTGTTGTTGTTGTTGTTGTTGATGATGATGATGATGATGATGATGATGCTACTGCTGTTGTTCTGCCAATGTTCTAATGGTAAGCAGTTGTTGGACACAGATGGTGCAAGGGCCTATGCCCCTCTTAATTATTCTGCCGACCCCAAATTCTGAATTAAATGTGCGCTGCAAACATCTACACATCCTACTCCCTCCCTCAGCCTCTGAGGATAATTCATTCAACCACTTATTGTATTCTGTAATTGGTAATCATTTTATTATTAATTTTAAACTCGAGTTTAGTTCGGACAATGTAATCTACAGTCGATGTGACAGTTGACGTGTACGACCGGCCACTAGAACTGTTTATTATATATTAAAGCTGCTGGTAACAAAGTGCTAAGCTCGAGTTGGGAGCGCACCTGTGCCCGCAACGATTTGATTTCGTTCATCAGCGTCGTCGTCTGTTTCATCAACGAGTCTTTCTCGGACAAAGCTCGCTCTTTGTCACGCCGCTCGTTGTCGAAATCCTCCTTGTATACCGCCAGCTGCGATGACATAATAACACGAGCTGATTATCAGTTCCACAAGACGATCTGTAATCATCGGCGTTAACAACTGAAAACTGTATCGGGCGTTTCATGTCGCTTATCAAAAAATAAACCAACAACCTTGATATATGTTCTCGTTTTACTTAGTCTGTAAACTTATTCTCGTATGTTCTACTTTATGGAGGCCCAGATCTCCAATATTGCCATTGTTCTCTGTTCTGTGGTCTGTCTTTAACGAGCAGGTAATTATTGTCTTTACTTTTCATCGAGTCTAACATCAACAATTCAGTCAGTGCAGTGTTCATTTCTGATCAGAACTATCTGGGTCAGATGAGTACCTCCCAGGTTACGTTCCACGCACACTGGTTGCGTGATGTTTCGGTCGCTCGCGATTGTGCTGTAATTTTTGTTTTTTTTTGTGTTTTTTTTTCGGCCGGTGAAAAAAGTCTGATGATAAGTTCAGTCATTTGGACCAGCGCTCTATCTAAAGGTGGTTTAGTTACACTTGCTAGGCAGCGAGAAGAACGGAATTCGTCAGGTTATCGTTTTATTAGCGCATCTCACACACAACGGTTACACAACGTAACTGCGCAATATTAACCGAACATTCCGACAACTGTTTCTCTGCATCTTACTCAGACAGACAGAAGGTGTCAACTGACTCTCCGATGTCCTTAGTAAGCAAGTAAGTTTATTATTTCAATAGCAGCAAAGCACCACTAGATTACACAAAATAGTACAAAATACTAGAATACAGTAAGTACTACAACATATACATAAGTAAAAACATACTAATGTGTCCATACTAATGTGTGCTTGCAGCCTATTTCCAGACTACATTACAAATGGGCAGACAGACGGACAGATGGACAGAGAGACAGACAGAACTTCCATCATCCATGGCACCATGGCACATATCGCGTCATCATATACAATAGCCATTTCACACGCACCTGCTCCTTCAGCAACTGCACCTCGGTGTCGCTTTCCCCGGACGACTTCTGCATACTGCAAGCACACGAAAGGCCGTGGTTACATGGAAATAAAACACTTTTTTGCAACATTTTGATCTTACATGTAACCACGGTCTATTTTCAACACGTGTTCGACATGCTAATTTTTTTACAAGATTTGTGCAACTTTTTTATCTTAAAGACTTACATGTAAGCACGGGACAACACATACGTAATTCCATGTTCTGAGCCGATACTGGCCACTATGTTTTATTACTGAGTACATTTTCACACACATCAGCAGCCATGGCAACATCACTGGGGGAAAGAAATCAGGATTCAGAGTAAGGTTAGCTCTCATAGACTCGTATCAAGGCGTTGTGACCCACCCATATAAGTTTTGCGAGGCCACGATGTCCCTGTCCCTATAAAGCCGCAAATTCCCGCTATTCAATTATACGGCCTTCCACAGGAAGCTGCCGCATTACGAGGTGCGAGTGCATTACGACGCTATTCTGAGGTAAAGAAGTCAAATGTTAAGGACTTAGACCGTGGTTACATGTAAAATAAAACATTTTACCATATTTTTACGTCCACGGCATAGCCGCGGGAAGTCGACGGCTCTAAAACATTTTTGCAAATGTTTTATTTTACACGTAACCACGGTCTTATAGTATGCACTCCTTCAACGACGCAAACGGCCGTATACAAAACTGACCGAAAATTGATTAAAATCTTCAGACTATGACACGAGTCGCATATATCGCCAACCAGTATTTGTGCGCAGGGATACGCAATGAAATATTTCACTTTGAAATGTTTAAAAAATTTCATGGAATTTAAAATATTTGAAGACCCCTTCTTTGAAATATTTCATGAAATTTTTATTTTTCATTATAAAGTGACTTAAAACTTTTTAAAACATGATTAAAATATATGAAATGAGTAGGAAATACATAATGCTATTCATGCATACCAGCAGATACTTACCCTAACTGGTTTACTTACTTTGTTGCAGTAAACCATACAGCCTGCACCCATCTGCCATCGTGAAATTTTTGAAATATTTAAGAAATATTTCGCGAAATATTTCATGAAATATTTCACGACAAAAAATTTCATGAAATTTTACATCACTAATTGTGCGATATAGAGCTCAGATGGCCGAAGGGTAAAACGACACGACGCACGTACGTGAGCTCATTGATCTTCTCCGCCTGTTGCCTGTTGATTTCTCGGAGGTCGGCGTTCTCTCTGACGATGCTTGCCAGCGCACTGTCAGTGTGACCGCTGCCAATCGCCGGCTGAACACACGCAGTCAGGACATTGTTCTTAGTGCATCTAAAAGTTAACTTTCTCGGCACGTTGAAGAAATAAATCGACTGACAAGGAAGCAGCCCTTCCGGGTTTCCTTCGCAGCAAACAAAAGCCGTCATGGTCGAAGTGTCTCATACAGCACGCAGTCAAGGGGCCACACACGGTGTGGCTTTAACGGCTACATTTTGTAGTCTTTTAAGCCACACTATTTTTCAGAGTGCAGGCTAAATGCGCAGTCGATTTTGAAGGAAAAACCGTTGCGTTCCGCTTCGCATGCACCGGAGTCCAGACCCATGTTTTTCTCCAGTTTTCACAGTAATACGGTGGAATTTGACAAATGTAGAAATTTTAAAATCACAAATAAAACGTTTCTCCTGGTTTTTGGTTACAAATTTTCTCAGAGCTAAAACATCGTTGTTGAAACTGACACCGTGCCGTAAAAACCGATGCGTGCATATGAGTGGCATGCAAATTTTTGTCACGGGCAGCACTTCAGCGTACAGTACGGATACAGCGTCCAAATTTAATCAGAAATCCGATAAAATTTTGGCTCAAAAGCAGTCACAAACAAGCAGGATAGACCGGTGGGAAAATGTAAATGCTTGTGTCTGTGAAGTTATTTAAAACGATGACAACAACAGCAATAACTCATCACACTGTAACACGGTGTATTACTGTCGCTAGAATCTTGCTGCAAACAATCGCCGCATCCTGTTGCAGCAACCAGTCGTGTATTCAGTCGGTGCAACCGGTTTCGGCGAATGTTGCAGAGACGACCGCGCCTTGCATTTAGCGCACATCAGGTGTTGCGTGCGTTGCAGCAACCGTTGTTGCAACGGGTGCAGCAACAGTTGCAGTGGGTGCAGTCTAAAGCTCTAGGCTGACCTGTGGTGACGTAACTGGCAACGTTCGCTGGTCGTTGACGGGCAGTACGACGGTGTTGTTCCAGTTAGTGGTCGCACCCCTGCTGGTCAGCATCACCGTCTCGCCAGCTGTCGGGCGCCCTGCCCCCGCTGTTCTGACGTAGTAGCCGCTACCAGACGTTGAGATGCTTTCCTGAAGGCCAGACGAAGTGCCGTCTTTTGCGCCGAGTGAAGGGCTTAGACGATGCGCGTTCAAACTGCCCGGCCGCAAACAGCTTTGCTCATCTGCCGCGCAGCTCACCAGGGCGTCGGACTCCACGTCCGGGTCCAAAGTGAAGCGCTTGTCTGAAGAAAATTTCGTATCGGTTACTCCGCCCAGCCCTACGCCGCCGCTGGACGTTTCGTCCTGTCGTCCTAGGTGCGTCCAAGAAGAGAAGTCAGCGTCGTCGTCGTCCGAAGTGTTTCTTCTTTCTCTCCGTCCTGACGACATTCTGTAATACCGCTGACTCTGTGGTCTTCGAAGCACGTTTCTGTGCACGCAAATAATATTAATAACCACGCTAGCCAGGGAATTTTTTAACTGTTTAACTGGTGGGGCATGTGCCTCACCCGTGCAAAAATTGCTCCACCAGTGAGACCCTTCTAGCTACGACCTTCACGTGGTGTTCATCCGCCTGATGCCTCGCGAAAGAGCGTTGAGTCCAGTAAACAACACGGGTTCGTCTATCACTGTCTACAAATATCTGGCAAGTAACTTACTAACTCTTGCCGAAAATATAATCTTGTCCCTAACCTAACCAACCATATCCCGATCTAATTTGCCCCACCACTGCCCTACCAGTAAGATTCTGTTAAAAATGCCCTGACGTTAGCGTAATCAAGGTAGTAGTCAGTCTGTCGTGATCGAATAGTTCCGATCGATCTTCGCCTTATCCATACACCGTGTTGTTTTTGCTTCAAAACGCTCGAACACTGTCAATGACATTTGCGGCTTCCGTGCACCGCAGTACTTCTCTAGCGGCCCTTGCATTGCGAGAACCCCCAAGAAAATTTTTTAAATCGTAAGTGACCGTATGTGTGAGTTTTGGACCACGTGTTTCACTGTTCGTTGACTTTTGAAAACTATGCCAGCTCAAATGAACTGGCGTACCACTCACTGACGGATAAATCCAAATCGCGATTCTGCGATTTCAAACACATTCGATGATTTCATTTCAGTACTAAAGTTTTGACTCGAAACAATATTATTCGATTTGCGAGTCGATTAAAATACACTATTTGATTTGAATTTGGTAAAAAAACGCAAAGGCCTAATTTATTATTTAGGCCTACTCACTTCCCAGCAGTGTGAAACAACAGGTGCGATTCGTGTGATTTCCACTTAGTCTACGTTTCCATTCTGTTAAACCAACTGAGATACAACAATCTGTGACTGTGACTGACAGTCTCTATTAAACGATCAGCGTCGTTCAGCGAATACTGAACCGCGACTTTTTAGATTTAGAACGGGATGTCTTCACTACTGCACTGCATCGAGTTTCAGTTTTAAAATGTACGTATTATAGGCCTATAACTTATTTTTAAAGATGTGGGATTTTATTTAAAATTTGGCTCCAAAAGATTTGAGATTTGGGCAGAAAGATGACTTGAGATTGAATTGGTCTAATAAGTTGAATCATTTTGCTAATAAAGTATTAAAGATTGTGATTGATTTGAGATTTGCCCATCACTGGTATCACTTGAGTGGCAGTTCACTTGGGAGCCACACAAAATTTGACAGACAGCTGTGTGGTTGGCGAACTTGGCGGCTATGCAACTGTGTATTCTGGGACTTCAGCTCTGTACAGCTGCTGCAGATGTAGGCCTAAACACCGTTTGTAGCATGTGAACCTATTTCATATTTAATTTGCTCAACAGCTGATCGACAATCTTACATGTACAGCAATGCAATACAAAGTGAGCAGGACAACTAGGCACGTGTTATTTCCTGTTATTTTGTGACAGTGACACCTTAAACTGTTTTCATGTATTTTCGTGCATTTTCATTTTCATTTTCGTGACCCTCGCAGGAAATCCAGGCGACGCCACTGAATTTGCATAATAGCCTAGGCTAGCCCGGCGCCTGCTTTGTTGGGAATGCCAGTGAGATAATGATATTGATACCAGTCGAAGCCAGCCACGTATTATAGGCTACACAACGCCACTGCATTCACAGCCCACCCGGCAGTGATATAGCTAATAACACGTAAAACCGTACTACACCACAGTGACTTGTAAGCATGTTGACACGCACGAGTGGTCACTGCTTGCGGGAAAACAGTGGGAAAATCTTAACAAAATATCTCTAACGACAACGACGACGCCAGAACGCAAAATATATAGATTGAAGAGTGGGAGCTATTGGCCCACAACAACGATGTCGATGAAGTCAGCTTCTGTTGTGTGAATGCTATGCTAATGAACGAAAAAGATGATCTCAGCTTTTTCGTTGTCAGAAATTGCGCAGCTGATTATTCTTTGCGCCACGATTAGCGACCCACAGTCGACGAAGGCAGCAAACAGTCGTTCAGACTACAAACTGCATTGTAATAATTAATTAGCTAATTACACACAGTTTTAAATACAAGCTGTTTTGTTGCCGCGCGCTGCGTAATAATATCATCATCATCAATTTATTCTCCGTCAAAAAATGGACATACAGATATTTTAAACAAATAACAACAATAACGGAAGGCTGCCAGCATATTAATTAGCATATTAACGCTATTCGTCAATGCAGCAACAATACAACAAAGAAAACAGCAAACAAAACTTAAGAATAAGAATACTTTAATATATAGACAAATAGCGTGTGATTGTAATTAGCTGAATGTATTGTTCTTAGATTAGCTGGGCGTAGTTCATTTTGTTTTGCTAAGTTCGTTAAGCCTATAGCTATCTGGCTCAGCTGAGCTCTGTAGGCCTGCACTTTATCCGGGTATTCATGTTTTGTGGCTGCCTGTCTGGCGAATATAGATTTATATAGTAACACGCATAGAGATAATCGCATAAGCGTAGGTTAATACTGCAACTGTAGGCTATGATAAATGCGAACAGTAGATATTTTTGCTTATTTCATGCATTCTTCATTCTTTCCTACATCCAGTAAGTGCGACCAGTTAGGGCAACTTAAAGAAATCGTCAGCAATTATGCAACTAAATATATACGTAGCAGTTTATGCGTTATGGTACTTTTCCGTCGTTTTGTTTGATGTAGGGGTTCAAATGTTGTACATAATTACTCTAAAAAACGACCCTGCGGTGAAACGGTACATGAAACAAGTCATACTTACGCCAAAAATCCGAAGTCTTAGTTACTGTTTCTGGAAAACAGCAATTCCACGAGGCAACACTAATTGAATGCATGACAAAAAATCCCCTGTTTTCCGTTCTTTCGTTAAATTTCTGGTGTGTCGATACTGTAAAAAATACCTGCTGCGACCGCCCGACAGCATACAGCAGTGGGGAATGCCCAATGATGCAAGGCATCGAACGTCGGAAAATCCCAGTTCGCAGGTGCTCGGCGCTGCTCGCTGCTAGGGTATTGGTCCATCAGTCGGTCAGTCTCTCTGTCTCATTGGTTTCTTATATAGGTTACTTTAAGGTTGAGGGCCGAACGTCGTGGTATATGGCCGGTTGCGTCTCACAAAAAAAAGCACTTTCTATTGTCCACGTTGTAAATTCACTAGATCACCACTGATCTATATAGTTTTAGCCTACGTAAGAGATGTAGCCTACAACAGATGCTAAGATGCTGTACAGTGTGGGCCTAATGTCACGGCCTGCAGCCCAAAAGTTTACATCGGTAAAACAACATCATCATTATTAATTATTGACATTAATCACTAAGAATAATTTTTAGTGACAGTTTAAAATATCATGCAGACAAAATGATACAGTCACTGCAGCCGCTGAAAGCATGTCGCCCCGAGTGCCGACTGCCGACATGATATGCGGCGGTCCGTACAGTTACGGAGCGTCTCAGGCGCTGACAGTGAATTAGGCCTAACAATGGTTTAGGTCGTTAGGGGCGACTGTTCAGTGACACGATCTCAGCAGCATCGAACCTTGAAATCATCAGCCTAAGAACATATTCTCTGTAGGCTTTCCTGTGGTGTAGCCAGAAATGTGAATGGGGGGGGG